>Ga0208277_1000412_pt1 | contig 25335 bp, 10 predicted proteins | sample ETNtaG_5_FD_185782 | JGI IMG/M metagenome (GOLD analysis project Ga0208277, IMG submission 185782) | Marine microbial and viral communities from oxygen minimum zone, Eastern Pacific Ocean - ETNP201406SV205 (SPAdes) (version 2) | ecosystem: Environmental > Aquatic > Marine > Oceanic ...
GTGGATACCTCGATCGATCGCGGCTCGACCCTGCGTTTCCGCGATTTCATGGTGTACATTGAAGTTACACTACGTAGAATACTACGTAGTCGAGGTACACTGAATGCGATCGAGGATGAGGCATGCGGCATGCCCGCGCGCGGTCGGTCGGTCGATCGCGCGCGCGCGAGAGCTCGACGCGCGCGACTCGCGCGGTCGAGCGGGACGCCGCGAGCGTCGGACGCGCGCGCCCGCGTGCGTCTCGTCGCGTTCGTTCGTCGAGCGCGGACGCGGAGGCGAGCGCTCGGGCGGTCGCGCGTCCGATATTCGCGCCGCGCATCGCGCCACCGACTATAGTGTTGGACGACGCGATGTCGGCGTGGGCGACGCGCGCGCTGGAGGTCACGCTCGGAGGAGGCGCGGAGGACGCGCGCGAAGACGCGTGTGAGCGAGACGCGCTGGTGGGCGAGCGCTCGGGGTGGGTGTCGGACGCGGGGGGAGGGGAGTTTGACGAAGAGCGCGGGGCGACGAGAGGCGCGGCGACGCGCGCGCGCGCGACGACGAGGACGGCGGGCGTCGTCGCCGTGATGGTGGGTGTGGTCGGGTGCGCGGCGTACGCGTTGTATTCGACGACCGGTGGTGGGAGTACCGCGGGCGTCGCGCGTTTGGGGGGGGAAGATGAGGCGGAGTTGGGGCGGCGGTGGACGGCGCGAAGGAGGGAGGCGGCGGCGGAGGCGGGCGCGACGGAGACGCCGCCGGCGCGTCAACCGTGGCGCGCGAGGAAAGCGATCGATTTCAAAGGTTCGGAGGATCCTTCCGAAGCGGCGTGGATCGGACAGCCGAACGAGTACGTGTGTGCGATGCGCAATAGAAGGAGGAGAGAGGCAGAGTTTGAAGAGCACGTGGGCGGCAAGTGGTCCCCCGGGTGCAACGCCCGAAACGAAAACTCGTGTTTGAAGGTTTCAAACTCGGGCGCGCGTTTGGCGTTGTTGGGTCAGCACGTGTACATAATTTGCATGAAGTGTGATAGATTAGAAATTCCACCGGAGTGGGCCGGGCGCGTCACGACGGTGCACGGGACGGACGTCGATCCGTGCTACAGTCGCAACGGCGCCGACCACTGGCGAAAGGCGTCGATGTCGCACGTGCACGCGATGCTCGATGCGAAAGTGAACGGTTATGAGACCATCACGATCATGGAAGAAGACGCGATGACGAAAGATCTCACCGCCGAGGACATCAACGTCGACGGGTTGTTGAGCATGTTGAACTCGACCGTGTCTTGGAACACGGTGCGCCTGGGTTACCGCCCGTACTTTTTCGAGCAACAAGCGATGGCAGGCGGGCGAGAGGGGGTCACGTTTAGATGCCCAGCGTCGTGCGCGTGCGAGCAACTGTCTCAAAACGCCTGCATCATAAAAAATGCTGGATGTGATATGCGAAGCAGCGACTTTTACGTCGTGCGAATGAGTCAAGCAAACTCCATTCGCCACTCCGTCAAGTCGGGCAGCACCATCGACATGCAGGCTTTACGCGCCCTGCGCAAGCAAGTCTACGTGCTTCCTCAGGTGAGCGTGCAGGGAAAACTCGATAGATCCGAAAATCAGCAAACCAACATGGCCAACAGATTTAGACAGCTGTGTTTAGTCGACGCGAAGACCACAGTCGACGTCGAGTGAGAGACGAGAGACGGTGTAAATCACAGCAACCTCGCGGACGGGAGCCGGTGCCGCCTCGTAGACGTTTTAAACTATTATGTATTAATCAAGAGTTGATCAACCGCTCGTGACCGACCGCTCGCGAGTACCGCGACCCTCGGCGTCGGCGCCGGCGCCTCAGAACCGAACGCGCATGGTCTTCGCCACGGCCGCCGTCGCGTTCGCCCGACGCGCGCGTCGCGTCGGATTCAACACGCTCACGACGAAGATGGCCAAGAAGGGTTTCTACAAGGGTAAGGGCGCCATCAACCCGGGCGTGCGCACGCGCGTCGGCGCCTACAAGCTCGTCCCCTGGAAGCGTCCCGACTACATCGTCCCGAGCGGGCTCGCGACGACGTCGCTTCGTCCGTACGTCGAGCGCGTCGTCGGCGGCGGCAAGTGAGCGCGCTCGATCGTTTCTTAGTTCACGTGTAGCATCACATCCCGTAGTCATCTCACGGCGACGTCGAGACTCGCGCCCCCAAATTGCGTAGGTTTCATTTCCTCGCTCGCCGCGCGCGCGGGAGCGTCGTCACACGACGGCGCGCGATGGCGGTCGCGTCCATCGTCGCGCGCGGCGCGGTGCGCGTCGTGTGTAAGAGATCCCCGGCGAGTCGACAGGTGCGTCGACGCGCGCGTTCGTCGATGGGCGCGAGTTCGTAAAAGCGACCGTCTCGCGCTCGAGACGGAGAAGACGCGACGCGGCGACTGACGCGCGCGCGAGCGAACAGAAACGGAAAGAGGAGAAACGCGAACAGGTGAGGGAGTTTAAAGCGGAGGCGGAGCGTCGGAAGATGGAGAGGGAGGCGAAAGCGAGGGAGCGAAGGCCCGCGCCCGAGGCGGCGGCGACGACGGAAGCCGAGGCGACGACGCGAGTGGCGGAGGCGCACGCCGAGTTGTGCGCGCGCGCGGAGACGTTGAAGACGTTGAAAACGGCGGCGAGAGAGAGTCCGAGTTGGGATCAGAGCCGTGGATACAAGGCGCACCCAGACGTCATGGCGGCGCTGCGAGAGTTCGAGGCGGCGAGACGGCGGCATGTGGAGACGCGACTCGAGCGCGCGCTGGTGTTGTTCGCGGAAGCCAAGGGTGATGGCGACTTCAAAACGTTGGAGAGTTTCAATTGGTATTACGGTGAGAGTTTTGGCGCGCGTGAAGGGGCGAACGCGAAGAGTTTAAGTTACATGCTCGGCGCGGCTTTGAAGACGCCGGCGTATCGCGCCGTGTCCGAGATGTGTCTCGTTTCTCTCACGGCGGAGAGTGACGGTCCGATACCTCTGCCGGCCAAGTGTGTAGCTCAGGCCGTGGTGAAACTCGAGGAGGCGGCGGAATTCGATTTACTCGAGACCGAAGATGTCGAAGTATTGGAAGCGCTAAAGTTGGCACAGTAGATAGAGGTGGGTCGGTAGTTGTAGATTTGTTGATTTGATGATGTGATGTGAGATTGAGTACGTAGCAGCAAATGCGAGAGTTCGATCGGTTTTCTTCGCACGTGAAATGCCGATAAAGACATCGTGGCGCTCACTTCGTGGGGCGCTCACCACCATCGCTCGACGCTTCCTCGGAGGCGAGCGTGAACGCGTGCGCCCACGCCTCGTCGCGCCGACTCCACGCATCCTTGGAATCACCACCGCGGTTCGAGACCGCGTTCACAGCCGTGGGATTCGCGTCACCCCCGTTGGCCGTTCCATCCACGCGGGCGCCCACGGCATCGAGCAAATCGTTCGCCCAGGGCGCGCCGGGCATCACTCCTTGCAAGTTTGGGTCGGCGAATTTCGTATCCGTAGATGGTTGGACGACGTACTCACCCAGACGTCGCTTGATGGCATTCAACGCCATCTCCGCGCGAAGCGTGCGCTTTTCGAGACGTCTGTTTTCCGCGTTGAGCGATAAGACTTCGCGCTCGAGCGAAAAGTCATCCACGAGCATCTTCGTGCGCTCGAGGTGCATTTGCTCCACCTTGCGTCTCAAACGCTTGCGGTCCGCGCGAGCCGGCCATCCCAAGATGAGATTCCCGAAAAACGCACCAAAAAACCCACCCTTCAACACTCTTCTCGTTTCCGGCTTCAGATTCATCCACTCGTTGCGTATCGGCGCCGTGATCGGCTTCAACAGGTTATTAATCTGCCTCGCTGTCGGCCCAAAGTGGTCCACCGCCACATTCATCGACGGCTGAATCAACTTGGCCTTTTCGTCCAACTGCTTCGTCACCACGTCCTGCGTCGACGACGCCAACGACGACGCTGAAGCCGACGCCTTCTTCGTGAGCTCCGCCGCCTTGTCCCACAGACTCCCGAATCCGCCGCCGCCCCCTTGCTTGCCGGCGCCTCCGCCGCTCGCGCCTCCCCTCCCGTCCGTCGTCCCACCGGTCGCCCCGTTCGGCTCTTTGATCGACCGCGCGCGTCCCGCGGCGTCACCGCGCGCGTCTCCTCTCCGTTCCATCGGTCGTCCGCGCGCGCGTCCCGACGTCGACGCGCGGCGACGCCGTCCCGAGGCACCGCTCGCGTCGCCTCGCCATCCGAGTCCTCCGCACGCGTTCGACGCGCCCGCGCGCGAGACACCGCCCCCGGGTCCTCGAGGCGGAGGTAACATGGTCGTTTGCGTTCGTCGCGCGTCGATTCGCGGTCGCGCTCCTCGTCGCGGTCGCGCGCGCGCGTCTTCCGTCGCCGGGGTGCCCGCGATTCATGCAACGGTCCCCTCCCGAGACAACGGTGGAGCGCACGCATACAAGGCACGTGTACCGCATTGAGAAGAGTTTTAAGCTATCAACTGTATGCTCATTATGCTACTTTGATCTATCTATCTATATTTAAATATAGATCATGTGTCCGTTATTTTATACCCGTGCTTTCGGGAAAAAGTCGGCGATTGCGACGGCGACCGCGCGCGAACGGCGACAGAGCGCGCGCGGCGCGACGAGACCGGCGGCGAGTCCATCTCGAGTGCGCAGCACGCCGGTTCGTATCTATTTTCGCGCTCGTTCGCGCGCGCGCACGTCTCACGCGGCGTCGGCGGTGTCGAACGCGTGCGTGCGTGGGTGGATTAACGGACCTCGAGCGCGAAGTCCTCCTCCTCCTCGAGCGCGCTCGACGCCGCCATGTTCGAGAAACAGCTGACCGATGCGCTGAATTCCAGGCTCGGCGATTTTCTCGAGGGCATCGATGAGGGCGACGTCCGCGTCGGCGTCCTGAACGGGGACGTGCGGATACGTCGGGTGCGCGTGCGCGCGTCGGCGCTGACGAAAATTTTAGACGAGCCGAGCGTTCGCGTGCGATACGGATTCGTCGATGAACTGCGATTGCAGATACCGTGGAGAAATTTGGGTAAAGATGCAATCAAAGTGACGTTTCACGGCGTCTACGTCGTGGCGGAGATCGATGAGAAGGGTGAAGGGACGACGGCGGAGGGGAGCGAGAGCGAACGCGCCGAGCGAAGGCGAGCCAAGGCGCTCAAGGCGACGAGACGCGCGGTGGACGCCGCGGAACAGGCATGGTTGCGATGGAATCCGATCGTTGATGCGGATACTTTAGAGGCGCAAGATGAGACGGTGAAACGAATCAGTATGATGAAAAAGAGGAGCGGTATAGCGGGTTTGATTGACGTCGCGCTCGCGAACACCATGGTGGAAGTCGCGAAGGTGCACGTGCGCATCGAGGGCGAGTGCGGTGACAATCGCGCGCCATGTGGGATGGGATTCGTGCTCGAACGAATGGCGCTGACGACGGTGGACAAGGACATGAGAGTCGCGTTTCAGGTTGGGGGATTTGCGGAGGGATTGAGAAAGGTGATCAGTTTGGAACAAATTGGCGTGTACACTGACGCCGGTTCACCGTCCGTTGCGGCGGACCATCCCAAGGGTTGGGTGGGCATGAGCGATGAATATTTCGTCTCTCAAATGTCGTCCGTGTTCGGAATCGACGATTTGCCGCGTAACGTGAGCAACGGCACGCGTCACAGAGTTCCGAAGTGTTACATATTCGGACCGATGCGCGCAACCGCAATGTACACAAGACGAAGTCCGAACGGTGACGAAAACGAACCCTTGCATAACCTTCAGATGGATGTCAAATCGGTGCACGTTAGCATTAGGTCGACACAGTTGAGAGTGTTTTACGCGATGTACGCGAAATTACGCGCCAGTCGCGTGCGGTACACGTACGCAAGCATTCGTCCGCGCGCGAGCGTGCGTGGAAACGCCGCCGACTGGTGGCGCTTCGCCATTCAAGGTGTAGAAATGCACGTCAATGAGATGAAACGACATCGTGGTCTAGATTTTGCCTCGAGCGTCAATGATATGGTCCGCATCAGCGCCGCTCGTGAGCGCTACGTGCCTTTGTACTTGCGTTATCTGCGAGAATTGCCTCCCCCTCCGGAGTGTTTAGTCGCCGAACGCGTGGACCAGCGTAACAAGCGCTGGCCGCCGAAGCTCAAACTCGGTGTTTTAGAAGAAATCGATCAGATTGAAGAGAGTTTGCCTGTGCACGCCATCTTCACTTTCAGGACTTTGGCTCATTCCCAATATAGGGAATCTGGTGGCGTGCAACAGGCGGTCAAAAGAGAGCGCACTCAACGATTTCATCAGAAGCAGGTCGTCAAAACAATGTTTGGTCTTGCTGGTGGAGGAGCAAAGAATACCGTGAAAATCTTGAAAGGACTCACAAATCCCATCAGAGGGATCGCGCGCGCCGTGCGTAAGCGTGATTCGCTCGATTTGGTTCACAAACAAAAGCGCGCTCGACAGGCTCAGAGAGAGGACGAGCCGGCGACGTGGCAGGAAGATTTGGAAACTACGATGCAATTGAGTAAGCGCAGTATGGAGTTGGAAAACTGTGCTGTGACATCGTCAGTCGAAATCGCCACCATAGTCAGTGTTAAGAACGTCTTGATCGTTATGGTGGACGATGAAATTACCAGCTTGGCGACTTCGGAGCATGAAATATTCCGAATCAACATTAATCAACTTGCTTTTTCCAGAATGTTTGGTACGGAAAGAACGGAGTTGCGCGCTGCAATTCGGAGTCTTGCCGTGTTGAGTCCAGAAGGCACGCTGGTAGATATGAACATGAAGGCAGAAGAGACTTTGAGCCCAGACTGCAACGCGTCGCGCATATCACAGGTAGACTCGTGGAGCGATGCGGTCTCATCGAGTGCGATACAGGTGCAAATGATCAAGGGTGACTCCAGCGCCAAGGAGGATATTTATCTTAAGGCTCTGCTGAAAAAGTCGATTGTGCACGTACTCAGAGAACCCGTGGATAGAGTCGCGCAAGTGGCTGTGCGGCACAAGGTTACCTCGGGGTACCTCCAATCTTTCATTTACGAAGATGAGACTAGTCAAAAGTCTCATACAGACGCCATCGAAAAGCATGCAGGTGCATTCAAGGTGAAACCAAAACTCCGATTGGATGTAAAGATGGAAAAGTCGGTCATCATGCTGGCTTCAGACGATGCGAACTTCCGGTTGCAAGTTGGGAAAGTTGAAGTAGCATCGCAAGACGCCGACGTGCGAGATGCGTGCAACACATTCAGAGTGTGCTCCGATGGTTTGCACGCCGGATTTATCTGTAACGACTGGAGTATAAAGTCGACTCGGACGGGAGAATACGAGCCCGTCGTTCTCCCGATGTTGGATGTGCCTGCGTACACAGTGACCGTGATGCAGAGCCTGAGCCGTGCGTCGGAATCTCCAAACTTGTCCATGAGAACCGAATTTCCAACGTTCGATTTTTTTGTTTCTCCCGAGCGAGTATTCAAATTGCGACGATTGATTAAATCGTTGAAACCTCAGACAAATTCAAAATCGAATCCTACACAGGTGACTTCGCTTGATACAGCCGATGCGATGATTTTACAAGTCGACGAACACGCAAAGCTCTCGTGGATACCTGGTAAAATATCACTGATTAAAGATAAGCACACCATGGCACTCGATGTCACGCTCATCGATGCAAGTAAAGCCACTAGATCTATGCGTCTTGACCTGCTTGAGAGTGCAGGAGCAAGCAAGCTGCGGAGTGATTTATGCGGGCAGTTGGCTCCTTATGAGAACATCATCGCCATTGGAGAAGTGGTACTTTCCGTCGATGACTTGCACTCTTCGCTCCGTAAAGATAAGAGAGTCATAATAACATTCGATGGCAGAGATGAGATGAGCGCTCGAGACCAAGCGGCTTTATTCGATTCGTGGCACGCGCGCATCAATAGCGCAGCGCGTGAAAATATCGCCGGCCTTGTCGACTCTCGAAAAGAGTTGAAGACGAGTAAGACACAAGTTCATGTCGGAATTAGTATTCATACGTTTGGTCTGCACGTATCTGCGCCACTGGAAGCACATCCGTGCGAATTGGATGCGCAGGATCTGAGCGGTGATTTGGATGTGGATGCAGAGCGCGCGCTCGCATCTCTGTACCTGACGCGTGTTGGTTTCGATACAGCGCTCGCGAGCACTGAGAAGAACATACGGGTCGCGGCTGAGGGACTTCGTTTACACGATCGATACTCGAGTGATGCGATCGGTCGCGAGTGTATTGCGGCTTCGGGAGAGAAAAAGAATGGAGAGTTTGTTTCAGTTTCAGTGACGATTCGCGGCCAAGACAATCCCAAGTACGACGGACTTGATAAACTCATCGATATCCGCGTGAACGATAATTTGAAGCTCGAGTTGCGCCGCAGTACTCTTCTCGCATTGATTTCATTGCGCTTTAGATTGCGACCTCGAGGTTTCAAGCTCGTGAAAATCATGCCCACAAAAACTGCGCGAGTCATGGTTGGCGATGAGCTGTTGAAGCGTATCGCTCGAGAGATCCGAACGAGTTTTTCCTCGGTCACTGCAACTTTACTCTACGACCATACCAAAGAAGACATTCTGCCAGTGGGTGTTTTAGATGTTACGGACTTCTCGTGGGATACATCAATAAGCCCTCCAAGTCGATTGACGAGCATGAGCATCGGCGCTATCAAGTTGGCGACTGGAAAGATTGCAGCCCAAGGAAAATGGAATGTACAACCCGTAGCCGATGCCGCTTCCACTCTCGCGCTACGGTATCGTGTGTACGATGATGGAGAGGAAGAGGACGGCGCGAATCATTCGATAGAGCTTGAGCTTGCAAGTCTGGATATCCTCGTGACACCCGAACTCAAGGAAATTGGTCCTTTCTTTTCCTTCTTTCGAGCGCAAAAGCCTGATCACATCGAGAAGTTTATTCACCCGTGCGATCGCGCGCGCGATGGTTTCACGAAATTGAAGGTGCGCAGGTCGATAAAAGTTGACGCACCTAGGATTACACTACCTGCGACAACTCTTGACGGTCACAGCGTTGGTCATGATTTCATCATCGTTCCGGGAAGCGTGGAAATGACGAGTGGATTTTCTTCAAAGCCAACTGACGAAGGGTTTCCAATTGTTTTGGAAACGACCTCAATAAATCTTCACGAACTGGACATGACCATCATCGATACGTCTGGGAAGCAGCCAAAGGTTTCAAGGATCACTCGCAAACCCATAGAGGTGAGCATATCTAAACACACCAGAATTGATAACGGGCCCGTTGTGGTGCATGAAATCGACGACAAGAGCGATATCAAAGTGAAGCCCATATTTTTTGACATATGTGGGAGCGATTATCGATGCATACACGACGCTTTAAAGAATGTCAAGTCTGGAAAAGTGAGACCAAACGTGCAAGTGAAAAATCCAATTCGTTGGGGAGACGTTGATCCAGTCCTCAAAGTCGAAGTGAGTGAACCCGCATCTTTACGATCGATGCAAGTGACGATCAATCTGAGTAGTGCACAGTTGACAGTTTTCCGACTTCCTATGCAAATCCGTCCAATTTCCACCGCGAAAGTGGTAGGTGTTGATGTATTCGCTGTAAAGAACTTGAACAGGACGTTTGGCGTGGCGCTGGACGCGACGGTTCAAGTCATCGGTATAGATGATGATTCATACCACTCCAGGAACCTCAAGGTTAAGCACATTCTCTACGCTGGAGCGTCAAACATGCCATTCGTTCGATTGAATTACAGAGAAGATGAAGAAAAGATTCAGACGCGAGCTTCGCTACAGCACGTGGAATTGCTACTTCGAATGGACATCATATTGGACACTGTGCGAACGTTCGCCCCTCGCAGCTTGGGCGGTGCCTACTTGGCCGACCTGATTCTTCCCAAGGATGTAAAATGTCTTCCTGGAGATGAAATCAAGTTGGATGATGATTTACAACTGACCGAGAGCGTGAGGATACTCGCAGACGATCCGTACGTCCACGCCGCCGTGTACGGCTTGAATGGGTGCGGTCATTCGATTAAATTCATCAGCAAGGGCAACGTTATTCGAACGCACTCGCACCACGAAGCTCGTCGTAAAACTATGCCAAGAATCATTATCGGACAAGGGGCGACGCTGAAAATCGATAACATCACGTTTTGTTGCGATAAATCAGCGCTTTCAAAATTCTTCCGAATCGCTCCGGGGGGCAGTTACGTGCTCGGCTCCAACGTTTGTTTCGTCACGGACTTGGGTGATGAACCGTTGGCGGTTGAAACTGGCGACTCTTCCGAAAGTTCTCCCGTGGTGAAAGCGGTTCAGGCGAAGGTGCGCGATCGGTCAGACAAACGAATCACGGACATCAAGAAGAAGACGGTGATGACTGATGTAAACGTGATGTGTGTACACGTGGTCATCGGTGACGTCTCCCCGGCGGATCACATCAACGTGTTGTTTGGCCTGTCCTGTTATGCGGAACGAGACAATCATGACAACGCGACGGCGGCAGTCGAGCTCATTCGACTTCGCACGAAGGATACGATGAAGCCTCCTCTTTTAGGGCCGACGGGCATGACGTTGCAACTTCGCCGTCACTCCGGCGTCACGACGTGTGACGGTACGTTCACGCCCATCAACATCGAGTTGAGTCCACACAGAATGCACATATTGAAAGCTTTTGTCGAACGCATCGCTCGTGCGTTCGCAATCGCACCGCTGCTGCGTACGAGTCTCTACACGTGCATTTGGGCCGGCGGACAGAGCAACGTGCAGACAGACTTGGAACAAGTTTTCGTACAAAATCGCGAGGGGAGCAATACATCTTACACCATCTGGAGGCCCGTCGTTCCGGCTGGATACGCCATGCTCGCGGATGTCGTCAAGTCTGAAGGCGGCGCGCCCGAAGTAGAGGCTTGCCTTATACGCGATGTCCCGGCGCTGTGCGCGATTCCATTAAAATTTGAACGCGTCGAAGGGAGCGACTGTCCCTGTTTTTGGCGGCCGATCGCGCCGAAGGGTTTCGTGAGCTTGGGTCTCATCGCATCTGTGTCCCAGGCGGACGAACCTTCGCTCGACGTCGTTCGTTGCGTTCGAGAACAGATTGTGACGAACATCGGGACGGCGTCCACCCACGTCAACTTTCGCCTGTACGGCGACTATCAAATGCCGAAAATTTCTCTCTGGCGAACCAATAACATGGCGAACGGTTTTGTGTGTTCGAAGGTCGGAGACAAAGAGAGACCTTTGGTGCACGATATCCGTCAACCGCCCGGGTTTCAACGAACGATGCAACACAAGCTGGAGAGGAAGGATGTGCCGGCGCCCCCAAAAGCCGTGTGTTCCACGGCTGTCGAGTTTAAAGAGATTGGTTTCGCGCAGAGCGGCGAGAATAAGATTGGATTTTGGGAGGTCGTGACTCCCGCGGGATTCGTGTCCACCGGAGATTGTCTCTCGACGGGCGATTTGCCCCCCTTGCACGCGTGCGTGTTCGGCGAGGACAAATCAATCTTTCAGCCGCCTGCATCGTTCAAGCGGATTGCGCCACCCCGCGCCTACGGCACGTCCCAACGATGTACATTCTGGAGGCCTGTCGCGCCGGATGGCTACGCAAGCGTGGGGTACGTCGTGACGATCGATGATGAGGATCCTGCGACGCGTGGATCTATCGCGTGCGTGCGAGAAGATCTTGTGACGTACATAGATAAAGGCACGTGGACGTCGGAGAACGCGTTTTGGGTGGACGACGAGACCTCTGCGTTCGCGACGCATTTCTGGATCACGAACGACTCGACCAAGAATTTCGTGGTGAATTCAATGCCCCACGGATCTTCGCCAGACTTTGGTTTCGGAGTGTTCTACATGCCTGACGATTTCTCGAATCAATCGAGGTTGTCGAGCGCGATGGTCAAGTTTCACGCGCCGGCCATCCGAGTGGGCGTCGCGTTTGAACGGAGACTGCGAAATGAAGTTTTATTTTCTGGTGAGTTGACTAATGTTATCGTGAACTACGACAAGGGACCCGAGTCGATGAATATTTCTGTCCAATCTTCGTTGGCTTTGAATCACAGAAATCAACGACACGGGCACGCACTCGAACCGATCGTCGCGCCTTGGCGGTCCACCGTATCGTTGAGAGAACGGCAAAATGACATCACCAGCTTCACACCCACGGGTCTTTGGATAGACATCAAGAGCAGCGATAAACTCGAAGCGATCATCAATCAATCGTCGATCGCCGACATCATGGAGGCGGTGATGCAACTGCGCAAGCCGAACGATGAAAATTCAAAAATTGCGAGATTGGTCTCTTACGCAGCGGTGCAAGACAACGTCGTCGTCAACGCCACCGGTCGATCGTTATGGATTCAAAGAAACAACGGCACTGTCGATGAAGTGCTCCCTGGACAAAATTTGTCGATATTTCATGTATCGTCAGCGCGTGAGAACGAAGAAAAATCCTTGGGGGGACGACACCAGGTTGACACAAAGTTGCACGCCGCTCGCGGAATGGCTGACGTCTTTGACGATATGATTCATCACGGCGATGAAAGTCTTGTGACGTCGTACCTCACGTTCGATGTCTTCAGTATTGAGCCCATCGATGGATTGTCGTACCCCCAGTTGACGATCAAAACTTGGGACCGTAGATTGCAGAGGTATCACACAGACTCGCTACCGATTGGCACTCTCAGCGGCGCCGTTAAGGTACCCGTGCCGCATCCACTTTTCCACCGCAAAGATAGCAGCGATTACACCCACAACGACGATGTGGACGTCGTCGTCGAGATATCGTACGTCGGACCTCAGGGTGATGATGTTCTCGTCACGGGCGTCTTCAAGGCTCCTAGCGAGCAGCAAAGACGAGGATGGATCGGAAGTTGGGACGGTTGCTGGGTGACGTGCGAAGCGCCAAATCGCGCATCCGTGAGGGTAAAACTACGCGCGCGAGTGGTCGAAGGTTTGACGCTATATCCGATTTGCGAGACGCAAGAAGTGCATCGAATCTTAAACAGTCCGACCAAGAGTATGGTGAAGAGGACCAAAGTGAAAGCGCCACCTCTGATTGTTTGCAGGACGAACGATCTCGTGAAAACGTGGTGGACAAAGTACAAGAGCGTGAAGAGTGCATTGAGCGCTTGGACGCCCCGTCAACCTTCAAAGGTGGAAATTGAAGCACGGTTTTCATTCGGTAAAACCAAATCGGAAAATGAGTACAGACTGGTGCCTTTTGGAACGATCATCGTTCCAGGTCTTGTCGCCCCTCGCAGCGCGCTCATGGCGTTGGTCCTCGAGTACGAGGAGAATCAAATCTCTCCGACTGCTTTCCCCATCGATTTTGAAATGATTTGGGCGGCAGATGTAGATACGGTTACTTTCTGGAAACCCGTCGCTCCAGACGGTTACGTCGCCATCGGTAACGTAGTGACGAAGGATTCTACAAAGCCTTGTCTCGACTCAGTCGTGTGCATTCGCGAAGATTTGACTGAGACGGCGCCGATGCCTCCAGCCGCCGCGTGGCGATCGAGTAGACGATTCAGAACGATCGGAAATGGAAGATTTTCTATCATTCGAAATGGTGAGATGAGCACCGGCGGCTGGAGTTTCATTCAGGAAAAATGCGCGCGTAGCAAGCGTGGAGAAATCACAAGCGTCGTTCCGCCCATGCGCCAACTCAATCAACAGTTGTGCATTCCTTCGATCCATGACGAGAGTGTCAAAGAAATATGGTTCGATACCGTATCTCACGTCGAACGCTTGAAGAGGGAGATGCAATCTGACAAGGAAACGCTCATCATTTCGTTTTCATCGAAAGGACCGTTCGAACCGATCCATCTGCAACTGGGAGCGTCGCACGTCGTGCATCACAAAACGCATGGTTTAGTCTTTGATGCGCAACGCGGAAAGCTTCTCAGCTATCTGGCGTGTGAAAATGAGACCGACGACACCATTCTCACAAAAGTAGGTGCGCATCATGAATCTCTCGGCAGTCCCATCAGCGTCAGTAGCATTCAAACGAGCGTGAACGAAGGAGGCACGGATGACGAGGTCGAAGTGTTCGAGTCTGAGAGATTTTATCCTTTCGCTGGATGGTCGGCGCCGAAAGATGCCATCGTGAATGCACGTTATAGCGCACGCCGAAGTGGCCGTGGATCAGTCGCGTTCTTCCCGGACGTCAAGCCACCGAAAGGGTTCAAGTTCAACGGACCCTGGCAACTCGACATGCCGGAGGATGTCGTGAACGAGAACGGCTGGGCGTACGGAGCTGTTTGGTTAACAAGATGGCCACCTCCGGCCGGATCCGCGAAGCGCAAGGCTCGAGCTACGCGAAGAAGACGTTGGGTTCGTCCCATCGTTCGCGTGAAAACGATCGATGATCTCACCGAGCAGATTGTTTTCCAAAACACGAGGAGAGACAACATGGAAGACGTATTCGGCGAGGTCGAAGCCGACCAACAACTGGTTTTGCCTGCTTTCTCGAGGACTGAGTCGCATCTTTTAGTGCTGAAAGCGAAGTCAAACGATGAGCAGCCTTTGGCCACCGAGGAGTTGGATGATGCAAAGGCATTCGATATGAGATGGTTCTTCAAATTGAATGACGCCGCGTGCTCTTACAATAACGGGTCAGATTTCTTCATTTTGGTGAAAGATCATCACAATGACATACAAGATAGTGCGTCTGACTCGCTCCCAGGAATGCGAATTCGCATAGTTGCGCCTCTACACGTCACATCTTCCATGCACTGCGCGTCGCAAGTGAGCGTGTACGCCGACGATAGACTTGCGTTGAGTCATTCGTTGCTCGCACACGAAAAGAAACGTCTCACTTCCGTGGACACGAAACATGAACTCGCGTTTCACGTTTCATTATTCAGTAATCATCTCACGCTCAGTCAAAACAAGCCAATGCCACTCCGTGTCTCCGAGGTTGGCAGCACTCCGGTGCCGAATTGCTGTTGGTTGGACGTCAAGGGCTATCCTCACGTGTGTTCGATGCTGCTCGTCGACGCGACCAGGACGCGTCTGACGAAAGATGAACCCGATGGCGATGATTTGAAACACTTATTAAATGTGTCGTATCGAAGCGTTTTGTTGATCACGAATTCTTCCGCGTGTAGCATAAAATGTTTAGCGTGGATGAAGGAGAGCACCGGTGAGAAAAATGTTCACGCAGACACGTTCGTCGAGATACCGAGCGGCCAAACGCATCCTGGCATGTTTCTCAAGTCGAGCGTCCAAAACGTTGAGAAAATAACGACACAAGAGTTCGACCTTGGAATTTGTGTCGATTCAACGCCGGTACATGTGACGGTATCGGCGCGTTCTGAACCCGTGAACGTGTGCATCAACACGGCTTCTGGCCATAAACTCACATTCAACTGTTCTGCGACGATTTGGGGTGAAGATCAAGTGACGGACACGTGGCCAACAATACAAGTCACCATACAACCAGTGCTCTCGGCGATCAATCTCACGCGAATCCCACTGGGCATACGTTCCAATTACATGCAGCATGTCAAGCTTGAGCCGGGCTCGCATCCCACTCCTTTCTCGTTGGATTTCAACTCTCGAGAACTGCAAAACATTGAGGATGCGCTCAATTCGGCAACCGTTCAAATCGCCGACCTGAGTTCACATTCTGATCAAAAACCCATACAGTGGAGCTGTCCGTTACACCATATGGTTAGTTATTCTGGCGCTTCGTGGGCTATACCGAACTCTGCGAATCCTTCTACGCAAGACATCAACGCCTTCAGAGAACTACGAGGAACGAACGAGGATGGTGAAGTTATCGATTACGTCAAACCGTTAATCGTCAAATTCATCGTCGAGCGCACGCATCAGGGATGTTTCCGAATATTCTTCACCGGAGGCGATGGTGCGTCATTGAAAGATGCGCCGATCATCGTGAAGAATAATATAACCGAACCCGTCATTGTTCGGCAAGTCAAAGAGAGTGATCTCGGTATTAAGTCGACGAGAGTGTCTTTGAAACGAATTACGGCGGATCAAATTGTCATGAAAGGCGTCGGTCACGCATATGCTTTGCGCGCACAGTCCGCGATGTGCTGGGCTTGGAGCATGCCGAGCTTTCCCATGAAAAGCCTCCGTCAAAAACGGAGAAATGCCGTGGCGGACGAACAACGCAACGCGCATAAATTCTTGGAAGTGTCAACAAGTAAAGGTGAAAAATGTGTCATTGAAATCAACACTTTGAACGCTCACTTTAAGGGTTTCATGCATCTCGGTGAGCTCTTCTTCTCGCAGCGCGACGGAAGAGCGATGAAAACGACGATAGTCGGAGAGTGGCGGGAGAGTACTTTTTACATCTTTCTCATGCACAGAACGGCCAGTTTCGATTCATTCTCGATCAGAAAAGAAATACTTGAACAGAGGCGTGAACAGTTGGGAAAGAAGATTCAGAAAGAAAAGCATCTATCAACAACTTTGGCTGGTTTTTCCATCACGCTCGTCGATCGCTTGTACAACGATTGCGTCGAACTCTTGCATACCTCCATCGATGATGTGTGCGTGCAACGCGGACGTAACTTAGTGTTGGGTCGTTCTATGTATAATTTCATCGGTGTCGGTTCACTGCAGGTAGATTTTACCACGAAAGAAGCAACCTACCCAGTCTTTACGTGGCATGACCCGTCCGCCGGGAAATTCATCGAGCTGTATGCGACGCTGAGCGAGAGTCTTTCGAATAATGTGATCGTACACTGTTTCAATCTGTGTACGCCAAAGGACGGTTTAGTGATCCGAGCCGGTGAAGAACTCGTCTGGCGATTGATTGAGTTTAGCAGAATCCTCAAAGCTCAGATTCCGGGTCAAGACGCGAAGACAGAGGAAGAAAATCCAACCGCAACCGCAATGGCGAAACGGCAGACTGGGAAAGACTCTTTGCTGCACATTGTGTCTTTGTCGATTCAACCCATCACGTTCATCGTGACCTTTACACCGAATTCTGGAATCAGGCCTTCGGATGCGAACGCCAAAATAGTCGCCATTATGACGTTTGCGAGCATGCATCGCCTGCATCTTTTGCTCGATGGGTTTAACAAATTTGAAGTGAACACGCTGCAATCGGTCTTGAGAAGAGACTTTGTGAGTTCCGTCAAATCAAAGATGATTGCGCATTCACTGAACATCATGACGTCGATGCACACGCTCACAAACGTGTCCACCGGTCTGGATGCCGTCAGTAAGGCTGTGGAAACCGGTTTCGGCGTGCTTGAGTCGTCGTCGAACCTGGCGCGCTTACCGTCGTCGCTCATCGAAAGAAAACGGATGCGCAACACAATTTTCGGCGGTGTCGTCAACGGTCTCAGCAGACTCAGTAAAGGCGTCACCGAAGGTGTGGTCGGATTATTCATCATCCCTTTTAAGGGTATCAAGAGTGGAGGCATCACCGGAGGATGTAAAGGATGCGCGAAGGGTATCACCAACTTGGTCGCGAAACCCGTCGCCGGCGTCATTTATTTCGCATCAAGAACTGTCGAGGGCGTGGCGAACACCGCTCGAGACGTGCAGAGCGCCGCGTGGGACATCGTTTCTACCGACCAGTCGTCGAAAACGCGGATCAGACGATTACCTCTCGCTGCTTTCTCGGATGGAATCATTCGACGATGGGACGAGAAGAGTGCGCGCGCCGTGTACTTGATGCGAACGAGTAGGGCGAGCAGTCGAGCTCTCGGAATTTCCTACTACCCCGCCGTCGACGATTTATTCGCATCGATGCACACGGTGATCGGAAATCTCAAACTCATACTCACGAATAGAAGAGTCATGTGCGTGCAAACGGTGGAGACCGAGAAGGGCTCACCCAGAGACTCGACCTGTTTGTGGTACATCGCGTGGTCAGACGTCAGTTCAATTTGGATCGAAGACGTCGTCAACGTGAGCGTGCAGATAAACATCACGAACGACGGCGACACCACCAATCTCGGTTCGTCGAAGGAGTCGAAAATCACGGAAGAGTCGAGTTTTACGTTTCAAGCGCGCGCCGAGGCGGAGGCGTTTGAAATCGAAGCCGACATGCGCCGCAGCTGGAACAAATATCTCGATAGCATGGACGAAACGTAATAGCGGCAGTCGTAACGATAGCGCGACGTGTATTAATTGATAATCATTTGTATTGTACAATCGTCCTCCACACCCCTAGATCAACCTCGAATAATCGTCTTCAGCAACGACTTGGACTCGCTGCGCAAGGCCATCTTTTCGCTCAACTCTTCTATTTCATTCTCCGTCAGTTCCTTAAAATCACCGTCCGCCGAATCCAACGATTCACCCTGTATCTTGCGCACTAAATAAATGATTGAATCGCGCTCTTGATTGATCTTCACCAATCTTTCCTTGAGCGCGCGTAAAACGCTCTGCTCTCGTTCGCCCAACTCGCGCCGCCGCTCGCCGTCGTCCCCACCATCCCTCCCCGACGCGACGTTCCCATCGACCCCCCTCTCACCCCCATCCACCGACACACCTCCTCTCTCTCGCGCGTCCACCCTCTCACTCCCTCCCCTCTCTCCCGCGTCGTCCCGTCGAGACGTCCCCAACCATTCCCAAAACGGCGCCGCTCCCCGTCTCTCTCTCATCGCCGCCAATCTCGCCGCCTCTCGCTCCGTCTCCCTCGCCCGAATCCGCGCCTCGATCCGTTCACCGATGCTCTGTTCACCCCTCTCCCCGAACACGTCGATGTATCGCGCGTACCACGCGCGCGGCGTCAGACTCAGCGCCATCAACAGGAGCGTCGCCCACGCGATGCACGCGCGCGCGCGACGCGTGCCACGTTCGTGCACCGACCGCGGCCGTCGTCCACCGCCACCGAGCGACGACGATCGCATCGCGCGCGACGATGCGTGCGCCATCGCGCGACGATCCCCCCGCGCGCGCGTCGACATGCCCCGCGCGCCAATCTGCGGAGATTCATCGCGCGCACCCCACCCATTCGCGTCACTCTCGGTCGCGCTCGATCGATCGATGGCGGCGCCGAGATTCGTCGCGCGAGGGATCGGAGGCGTGGAGGATCTTCGCGCGCACCTGAGCGACGACCGCGTGTTTTTCGGCCTTCTCAGGTTTTGTTTCGGGCGCGGAACGTTCGCGCGATGGAAATCCGTCTTTGTGCATTGGAACGGAAGCGCGTGTCCGGTGGTGCGAAGAGGACGCGCGAACGCGATGAAAAACGGGATGGAGGAGACCATGGGACCGTGCAGCGCGAGTGTGACGTTTGGTTCGCGGGAGGAGTGCGATACGGATGGAATCGTCGAGCGATTGGCGAGGACGGTGGCGGCGGACGGCGAACGGTTGCAACGAGGGGAGACGCCGAAAGATTACGTCGAGAGGATGACGACCATGAAGGCTGACATCGAGGAACAGTTGAGAGAGGCGAAGCGATTGTTTGAGGAGGCGCGAGGGAGTCGAGGGAGCGGGAAGATGCGACGGTTGACGCTGAAGGAGATGGGACTGGATATGAGTCTGCGCCGGGCGTCCGAGGCGGTGCGCGCGGAATCTGGACCGTTTAATTGGTACGCGCTGCGCCCGGACGCGAACGGAGGGAGCGAGGTGGCGAACGCTGGGACGGGTTCGCTCGATGAACTCACGAAATGGCTGCCGACTGATGAGGTGATGTTTGCGTTGACGCGGATCGGCTTTGGAAAGGGCGCGCTGCGACGCGTGAAATACATCTTCGTGCACTGGTCTCCGGAGAATGTGAATCCGCTCAAGCGAGGACAATTCAACGCGCAAGAGGACGCGATTCGAAGACTCGTCGGGAGCGTTAACATCAGTCACTTCGCGACGACGCAGGATGAATTGGACCCTCGCGAATTGATTGAGAAGATCAAGGCCAAGGTGGTCCTCGATGGGGAAGCCGCCGACAACGTCGACGATTTGTATAGTTTGGAATCGTACATGGTGTCGTGCGAAGAGGACACCGAGATGCTGAAGAAGGAGATGCCCGAGGCACTCGAACAGGAATCGAACGGGTCGAGCGAGATGGAGGAGAAAGAGCCGACATTTCAGGAGGCGCTGGATTCGGTTCGGAGCAAATCGCAACCGTACAACTGGATGCTCTGCGAATTGTAATTTCATATGTTTGACTACACGCTCTGCGCGTCACGCTTGGACTTTTTACCTCGTAAGATGCCCGCCGCTTTCGCCGACTTGACGACGCCGCCGAGCTGAGCGCGCGCCGCCACCTTCTTGCTGTTGCGGCGGTTCAAGAGCTTGGGATCGAGCGGCCAGTACGCGTACGGCTCGAGCTTCGTCTTCTTCGAGTAGACATCGCCCGTCGTCTTACCCTTGGCCTTGTAGAGATCCGCACTGTGACGCTCGTGCGTCGTGCGCTGTCTCTTGACGCCTCTGGAGTTGTGCGTACCGGATGTTCGCGCAGATTTACCGGACGCGTTCGTGCGCGCGGTGGCGCCGCCGCGCGACTTGCCCGTTCTCGAAGTGTACCTGGATCGTCCACCCTCCGAACCGTCCTCCTCCGCCTCTTCGCGTCGTCGCTTCGCGCCTTCGCTCTCTTCGAAAATCATGAGCTTCCCGTCGGCGCCGGTCTTATACGCACCGTCGTCGTCCTCGTCTTCAAACCTTACGCGACGACGCTCGCCCTGAGGCAACATGGAGCGACGCATGGCGCTGTCGTCCAAGAGATCGAGCGGCGTATCGCCAGCCGCTGGAAGTCGCGCGCCGCCAGTCGCGCGCTTCGCCGCCGCCTCTGCCGCGGATCGCGGGCCTTCTCCGCCGCCGCGACGCGAAGCGGGCGCGAACGACCCACCATCGCGACCGCCTCGACCGCTTCGACGCGTTCGGCCGTCGCTATCGTCCAATTCATCGTCGCTGAAAATGTCACCGTCTCTCCACTCCGATCGTCGCGCCGTGCGCGTCGATTTCGCTCCGTGTTCGCTGCCGGCGATGGATGATTTTTTCTTCTTCTCCAAGCGAGTCTCTTCGCGCTTAATGTGCGCGATGAGCGCCGAGTGTTCTCTCGGCACGCTCGCCTCGACGACGTCGTAGCCGCAGCGTTTGCACATGCGCTCCAACACGACGCGGACTTTGAGCTTGAATCGATTCTTCGAATCTTCGGACCAGTGCAATAACGCCGGGATGAGCCTCGGGAGTTCCGCCGCGAGCTCTTGTTGCGGAAGACGAACGGCCACAACCTTGACGAAACCCAGACACGATTTGACGACTTCACGAGATTTTCCCTCGAGCAACGCGCACACCGCCGGAAGTAACTCTGGCACCGTGGAGACGAGCGCGGAAGAAAATTCGTAGAGTAATCTGGCGAGAGCCATGATGGTCGCCGATTGCATCGTGGGCGATGAGCCGACGATGCCCGCGAGGACGGTCAAGAAGAATCGTCGCACGCCCGCGCCCATCTGTTCGGTGTCCATGTGCGCGTCGTCCTCCTGGTCGTCTCCCGTGCCGAGCCACGCCGCGACGCCGGCGCTTCCGGAACGACTCCCACCGCGAGCCTTCTCGGCGTTTTTACGCTCGATGGAACGAGGAATGGAGATCAAGAGTTGGTACGCGAGAGTGCGCGTTCGCGCGTTAGCCTCCTTGGTGGCGAGGATGAGCTCGGAGAGGAGCACGGTGAGAGATCCCGCGCCGGCCATGTTTTCGGTACCGTCGCCGCCCTGTTCGGCGTCCGCCTCGGAGTCTCGCTCTTGTAAAGCGGGTAGAATTCTTCCGATGACTTTCAATCGGTAGCGTCGCGCCGACGGGAGACACGAATCGACGCCGGAGACGAGGAGTTCTTCCACCTCGTCTGCGTGCGCCTCGAGCCATTTCCCATCCAGCGCTTCGCACAGTTCGTTGAGCAACTTGTACGCGCGCTTTTGGATGACGCTCTCCTTCTCCAGGCAGGCGGGTTTCGCGATTTTATACACCATCTCGAGTCCTTGATCGTCGAGTCCCGAGACGAGGGCGAAGACGAGATCCATAAAGGTGCACCGTCTCGCCGTCTTGTCGTCGCCGCCCTCGACGAGGGCGTCCGGAGCGCCGGGATCATCGGCCGTGACCTTGACCAGCTTTCGCAAAACGGTTCTAAAAAAGCCACCGAGCTGTTGTTGATCCGTCACCTTTGCGAAAGCGCCGATGGTGTGCGATAACTCTCCGCGGCGGGACGTCGGCGACGCGATGAAGAGATTGAACAAGATGGGCAAAAAGTTCCGCGCGTACTTTCCGACAGCTGCGAGCTGCGCCTCGGCGACGTCGACGGTGAACGATGCGGGCATATCGTCGTCGTTTGCCTCGCCCGCAGCGATCGTCGACGCGCCGTCGCCGGCTTCATCATCGTCGTCGACCTCGTACACGCCCGCTCCGATGCGTCCCTGGCGAATCACGCGTTTCAATCCCTCGCAAATGGGACCCTGTAAATCGATTCTCGAGCTCAGTGCGTTACCTAAATCCTTCGCCATCATCGGGAACGCCTCCGCGGCGTCGTTGGGCCAATTCGCAAACGCCGGGAACAAGCTCCACAGCGCGTGCTCAGCCGCGCTGCATCGCTGCGCCTCGAACGCGCTCTGCTTGTTTCTCGCCTGCTCGGCCCGAGTACCGAGAGCGCGCGCCTGCGGAAGAATGGCATCCGCGAAGAACGACATGCTCGCCCCGATTAAACCAGAACGTAACAAGGGAATGAGCCAGAGACGTCCGGTCTCACGACTCGCCGCGTTCATGATGTCGTGTTCATCCATATCCATTCCGTCTTCGTCGTCGCGGTTCGAGAGCTCGGCATCGATTGCTTCCTCGAGCTTCAACGGAAGCGCCTGAAGCACCTGTTCGGGACCCATGGCTTGAATAGCCGCCGTGATGCAGTCTTGTAATTGTTGTTTGCACATCAATTCGCTCGCGTGTTCACCCATCTCACCGAGCGCGTTCAAAGCGCCGGACAAGATTGGTCCGGAAGCCGGCCCGAGACGAATAAAGGCGCACGTCACGACAGGAATTGACACCGACCACGCACCACGGTAGCGGAATCCAATCGCGGCTTCCACGCTCGAAGCGACCGACATGAGCGGTGTAGGTTTCGATGGAGCTGCTTTACCCGAGGCTCGCGCCGACGCGATAGCCTTGATGCTGTCTTGAACCATGCCGGAATCGATGCACGAGCGCATGAGCGAGATGAGCGCTTCGGCAATCTCCGTAGCCACGCCTTCGTGCGGTGTGGCGAAGAGCTTCACGAGCGAATGAGACGTTGTCGGCAGTGTCTTCTCGGAAGACGCGGCGTCGACGGCGTGCAGCTTACACTGCGCGCGCGCCAACAAGCGCGCCATGGAAATCACCTGCGTCGGCGCCGTGTTCAAGTTTGCGCTCGCCACCGCCGCCACCGGCTGCATCATTCCCATGATGGTGTCCGCGCTCACGCCCTCTCCGCTATTATCGCTCGTGGGGGAATTCACGAGCGCCAGAAGCGCCTCTGTCGCGTGTTGGGTGAGCAAGGGCTCGTCTAAATCCAACAAGCCGCCGCACGCGTCCACGCACGCGCCGCACGCGGGTTCGTCGAGCGTGGGCAACAACGCCTTCATCGCGCCGAGCATGTACAACGCCTCCGTGGCTGCCGCAGTCGCACGCGCGCGAGCATCCTTCGCACCCGCCGCGCCTCGCGCCTTTTCCATTTCCGCGGCGGCGCCTTCCGGCGCCTCGCCGATTTTTCTCGCGAACGCCGCCGTCATCTCCCCGTACGTCTCACCCAATCCTCGAGCGTCGCCCGTGCGCTCCCGCATCCTACGCATGACGTCCGACAGCGCGTACACCGCCGCTTTTCGCACTTTCGGTCGACCGTCCACGGTCAAATTCAGCGTCGCCTGGAACGCCCTCTTTCCAAATTTTTCCGACCCTCCGCTCGCGTCGGCGCTCGACGCGCACCTCGCCAACAATTTCGCCACGTGTCGCATCGATTTCGGCGCCCGCGCGCTCACCACCCGTCCACACGCCATGATCACCTCGCACGTGCGCTCCATCTTCGCTCGCACCACTCGATCATCCGCATCCGTCGCCGCCTCCGCCGCCGCCGCGCTCACCGCCTCCAGCGCCTCCAGCGCCTCCTCCCCTCCCGTCTCCGCCGCCTCGATCGCCCGCTCCAGCGCCCCGAACGCGGCCGCGAACACGCTCGTGGACGTCACTCGCGCCCCCGCGCCCTCGATCGCGGATTCGATGGCGTCACACACGCGCACGACGCGAGACGAGGACGCGCTCGCGCGTCCACCGTGCGCCGCGCGCAGTCGCGCGAGCGCGCCTCTCGCGCTCGCGTCGAGTCCATCGGCGTCACCATCGCCGTCCGAGACGCGGGGCGACGACATCACGGTCGCGCGCGCGCGCTCGACGACGTTCGAGCGTCGATGCGCGCGCGTCTCTCGCGCGCGCGCGTCGACATCGCATCGCGGCGGCGGCGGCGGTTCCGGTCGAGTGGGCGCGTTTTCTTTGTGTTATTTCGTGTATTTCGTTGGGGTACATTCGTGCTACTCTATGATACATGGTGACGCCACCTAAACCCTACTATCCACGGCGCGCGCCCGCGTGCGCGTCGAGCGCCGCGCGCGCCTTGTCGAGCTCGCGCGCGAGGGCGTAAAATTGCGTCACCGACATCTCCACGCGTTCGAACCGGCGTCGGAGAGGGCGTCGGCGAGGGCGGGGACGCGCGATCACCCCCGACGTCTCGACGCCGGCGTCGTCGTCGTCGCCGTCGTCTTCACCGTCGTCGGCGTCCTCCTCGAGCGTCAACCGCACGCTCACCCGCGACGCGCCGCTCGCGTTCGTCTCGCTCGTGCTCGCGGTGACGCCGACGCGCCAATCGATGTCCACGAGCCTCGGTCGACGACTCATTCGTCGATCGAACGGATGAATCGAATCGAATCGAATCGAATCGAATCGCGCTCGACGACGACCGAGCCGCGAATCGAACGAGAGTCGCCGACGAACGCGGAGAACTCCACCGTTCGTTCGACTCCGCGCGCGCGCGCTCGGCGTCCACGGGCGAGAGAGACTGACGAGCGAGCGAACGAAGGGACCGCGCGCGAGTCGCACACACACACACACGGTCCTCCCAGACACTGGTATCACCCTATGTCATACGTATCGTATGTCCGAGTCTCCTCCATATACCGCGCGGTCGTCGCGCGCGACCGCGCCGCCGCCCGCGCGAGACGACGACGCGCGCGGATGTCGACCGCGAATCCGTTCAGCGCGCTCGAGCGCGACGGCTCGAGCGTCGGTGCCGATCGCGCGCCTTCGTCCGCCGCGAACGACGCGTCGTCGTCGACGAAGAGACGCCAACGAGCGAAGAAACGCTCGTCCACCGCCGGCGCGATGACGCGCGAGGCGCTGATGCGCGCGAGAGAGGAGGCGCACGCGGCGATGGAGCGGAAACTGAGGAATGGGAGAGACGAATGCGAC
>Ga0208277_1000415_pt1 | contig 25292 bp, 31 predicted proteins | sample ETNtaG_5_FD_185782 | JGI IMG/M metagenome (GOLD analysis project Ga0208277, IMG submission 185782) | Marine microbial and viral communities from oxygen minimum zone, Eastern Pacific Ocean - ETNP201406SV205 (SPAdes) (version 2) | ecosystem: Environmental > Aquatic > Marine > Oceanic ...
AATAAATACTTACCGCCTAGACCAAAAAACCAAATGGACGATACAGATATCTTGGCACCTTATCTTGAACCTATAGCCGATGAACCAGATGGTTTTTTCAAATGGTTAGATAAAACTCTGGACGGAATTTAATATGCATCCAGCTCCTTCAGTAATCATTTTTACAACTCTTTCTGGATTAGGGTTTGGATTGTTGGCTTTTCTATGCTTAGGATATCCAAGCGCGGGCGGCATAGTGGGTTTTATTTTTTTCGCAATTGGGTTTGCATTGGCCATCGGTGGCCTTTTATCATCAACTTTCCATCTGGGCCATCCAGAAAGAGCTATAAAAGCGTTCTCTCAGTGGAAATCGAGTTGGTTAAGCCGTGAAGCTTGGCTTTCGCTTTTTGCTCTAACATTATCTGGAATATACGCATTAGGTAGAATTTTTTTCAACATAGATTTAACAATTATTGGATTTTTATCAGCTTTCTTTTGTGTCGCCACAGTTTTTGCAACTTCAATGATATATGCGCAATTAAAAACAGTACCGCGTTGGAATTCAAGGATTACACCAATAACCTTTCTTACATTTTCGATTGCAGGAGGGGCATTGTTAGCGGGACAAATTTCTATGGCACTTCCATTACTGGCTTTATCCGGGGTAATTCAAATTGTTTCGTGGATTTCTGGAGATAAGGCATTTGCCAAATCAGGTACAAACCTGGCCACAGCTACCAGATTGACATCAAATTCAAATGAAATTCGATCGTTTGAATCCCCTCATACTGGTACTAATTATCTCCTGCAGGAATTTGCTTACAAAGTAGGTCGAAAACATGGCGCAAAGTTGCGTATAATAGGGATAATACTGGCCTTCGGTATGCCAATAATATTTCTATCAATTCCATTTTCCCACTTGATGGCATTGCTTGCTGTCATTTCTCACATAGTGGGCATTTTTGTAATTCGTTGGTTATTTTTTGCGCAGGCTGAACATGTTGTAGGCCTTTATTACGGCAAACGTTAGCTCGAACATCTACAAATATTATAATGTGAGCTAGAAAATAAAAAACCCGTGCTCACGGCCTGGGTTTTAATTTGTTTGTAAATCTAATGAAATTTTGTTTGCACTTCTGAGATCGCATTTTCAGTCAATTTGTCTGCGATTTCTGAGGACATTTGACTGCTTAAGATTTCCGTTGCTGCGGCAACGGCTACGTTAATCGCTGCGTCCCTGACTTCGCGCTCCGCAGATGCCTGTGCAGAAGCAATCTTTTCTTCCGCCGCAATCATCCTACGCTGAACTGATTTTTCAAGGTCAATTTTTGCCTGTTCTGCAGCTGCTTTAGCTTCACTTTTAGCATCTTCTACGATCCGAGCAGCCTGCTCACTGACCTCTTTTTGTTGTCTTTCATAAGATGCTAGAATTGTTTGAGCCTCTTCCCGCAAAGCTCTGGCTTCATCCAATTCAGTCTTAATAGATGCTGCCCGCTGATCCAGCATTTTACCTAACATTGAGGGAACTTTTAAATAAACCAAAACCAGGGCAAACAAAATAAAGCTTATTGAAACAACAAAATCTGTATTGCGAAGAGAAAAGAAAGGACCAGAAGCTGCCAATACAGGGCTCGCAAATGTAAGCATTATTCCAGGAGCTATTATGTTTTTCAACATTCCCATTAACCTTTCATTTTCGCATTAACTACTGATGTTAAGGTTTTGGAATCAACTTTGCCACCAAGAACCTTAACTAATTCGGACGTAATATCTTTTGCCACAGACTTTACGTTTGCAAGAGCATCTTTTCTTATTTCAGCAATTGCTTCTTCACTAGCAGAAGCTTTTACAGAAATATCTGCGTCGGCCTTTTTGATTGCAACGTCTAACTCTTGCTTTATTTCAGACTTGGCAGACTCTATTATTTTATGAGCTTCCAAACGCGCATCTTCAAGCGCTTTCTTATATGCTTCCTCTGCCTGCGCAGCTTCTGACTTCAAATTTTCTGCAGCTGCGAGATCGTTTGTGATTGTGCCTTGTCTTTCAGATATCACTGCCGAAATTCTGGGAAGTGCTAACTTCGAAAGAACAAAGAATATTGCCACCAACGTGACCACCAACCAAAATATCTGATTGCTCGCCCAATCGGTACATAACTGAGGCATACCGATTGCACTTCCATAGCTATCAATACAAGTGCTTATAGAAACATCAGTTTTAGTTGCCATATCTTACTCCTTATCGACCAAGTAAAGTTGAGGTGACCTTGAATTAAAGACAACCTCATCTTTCACAAAATTCTTCTAATTCTGGCTTATACAGCAAACATTAGTAGAAGGGCGACTAAGAATGAAAAGATACCCAGGGCTTCAGCAAAAGCAATACCAATAAACATTGTTGCCGTTTGTCCAGCAGCAGCAGAAGGATTTCGAAGCGCCCCTGCTATAAAGTTTCCTACCACGTGACCAACGCCAACTGCAGCGCCACCCATGCCCGTACAGGCTAGACCCGCTCCAATGTATGCACCCATTTGTACAATATCGCCTTCCATTTGAATTCTCCTTAATTATATTATTTCAGTGATGTGGATGAAGAGCGTCTTTCAAGTAGACGCAAGTTAAAATAGCAAAAACGTATGCCTGTATAAACGAGACCAACGTCTCTAGGGCATACATTGCGGTTATAGCAACAACAGATAGCGGCGATATAAGCGCCACGCCTGCAAATGCTGCAAATACTTTGATAACAGCATGTCCTGCCATCATGTTGCCAGCAAGTCGGATAGAATGGCTAACAGGCCGCACAAAATATGAGATTATTTCGATAAGTGCTAGCGCGGGCCTTAAAGCCAGTGGGGCGGACGAAATCCAAAAAAGAGACAAGAAGCCTACGCCATTTTTTGCAAAACCTATAATAGTTACGGACAAAAATACCACCATAGCCATAACTGCAGTAACAGCTATGTGAGAAGTGGTTGTAAACGACATCGGTATCAAACCTAGAAAATTCGATAAAACGATAAACATAAAGAGCGTCATAACATACGGAAAGTAAGGAACGGCATCTTTGCCTGCTACGTCCTCCACCATTTTATGTACAAATCCATAAGCTAATTCACCTATTGATTGTGCCCTTGACGGAACCAACGCACGCTTTGACGTTCCAACTACCATTATCAGAATTAGCGCAAGAACCGACAAGGCCATCCACAAAGTAACATTAGTAACTGTATACCAGTGAACAGGACCCACTCCAAATAAAGGTTCAACAATAAATTGATCCATAGGGTGGAAAACTAACCCTTCACCTTTTGCGTCACCGCTGCTAGCCATCTATGCCATCCTCTTCCTTACTGAATTGGGCTACCAATTCTTTGTCTTGTAGGTCGCGTGCAGACCTCATCATCGTTTTAACACCAGCCGCGAACCCAAATAGTGTCAATATCAGGATGAAAACTGGTTTCGTATCAAACAAAAAATCCAGTCCGTACCCCAAACCGAAGCCTATAAAAACTCCAGCCGTTAATTCAATTATCATTCTCCAGCCAACTTCGGCAGCAGAAAACTTATTTTGCGCGGACTTCTGAGGCTCAACCCCTTTTTTTGCATCCTCTATCTTTTTTTCTAAAGATTTAAGAGGATCTTCGACGTCGACCTCAGCCATTGTTTAACCCCAACAAAACATCTTTTGTCTAGAAAGTTAAAGCCAGTAAGTCAATAATGATTTCGAAGACGAAGTAAATATAAGATATTGATTTATATAAGTTTTTAAAAATAAAATTTTTACAGATCTGCTAGTTGATTAAATTTGTGGGGAATTCTATTATTCAACTAATTGGTTGAATAAAGTTTTGTCGTAATGGCTCATAAGCTAAATCAAATATTTTCGGCTCTGGCTGATCCGACAAGGCGGGATATTCTCATATTGCTTTTAGAAGATGATATGGCGGTAACCGACATAGCAGAACCATTTGATATGTCACTCGCTGCAATATCAAAACATTTAATTGTTTTAAGTAACGCTGGATTAATTTTGCAAGAACGTCGGGGACGCGTAAAATGGTGCAAATTAAATACGGAAGCCATGCATGCAGCTTTTATTTGGATACAGAGCTTTGGACAACTTGAACCCATCAATCTGGATTCATTTGAAGAATTTTTAGCAAAAGAAAAATTATTGAACACTTCTGATTTAAGTTAACTTTATTTAAACCATTCAGTGTCAGTTCTTGACACAACTAGAAAACCCGTGTTTATAGCGAACAAATTTCAAAGGAAGAATGTTCTTCCGGTCCTTAGCAGTTGGATCGCCCCCCGTCAGCGAGTTTCGCCCACGGGGGTAATTACGCTTATAAGCAACTGTAGGGATTGACTTAACTGAAGTAGATTAGACTTGAGGAGTTTGATTTGTTTGAGAGTTTATCTGAGCGGCTTTCCGGTGTTTTCGATCGGCTGACTAAACAGGGTGCTCTATCTGAAGATGATGTTAAAACAGCACTTCGAGAGGTTAGGGTTGCTCTGTTAGAAGCTGATGTTTCTCTTTCTGTTGCACGCGATTTCATAAAGGCAGTGCAGGAAAAAGCAACAGGTCAAACTGTGACAAAATCAGTCACACCCGGCCAGCAAGTTGTAAAAATTGTACACGATGAGCTTGTATACTTTTTGGCAGGCGATGAAGATCCCGAAAAACTCAAAATTGATAATCCACCCGCTCCTATACTAATGGTAGGCCTTCAAGGCTCAGGAAAAACAACAACCTCAGCAAAATTAGCGAACAGATTTAAACAAAAAGATGGAAAAAAAGTACTAATGGCTTCATTGGACGTAAATCGTCCAGCTGCTATGGAGCAATTACAGATTCTTGGCTCTCAAATTGGGGTCGATACTCTGCCTATCGTGAAAGGAGAAGATCCTTTAGCGATAGCAAAGAGAGCAAAAACACAAGCCTCTTTGGGAGGTTATGATATCTACATACTTGATACAGCTGGTCGCCTCCACATTGATCAAGAATTAATTGCCCAAGCGGCAGCCGTTAGAGATGTTGCCAATCCTAGAGAGACACTTTTGGTTGTTGATGGCTTAACAGGACAGGATGCTGTCAATGTTGCTACTGAATTTGATGACAAAATTGGAGTCAGTGGTGTTGTTCTAACACGAATGGACGGTGACGGCAGGGGCGGCGCAGCTTTATCAATGCGTGCAGTCACTGGCAAACCAATACGATTTGTTGGTGTTGGCGAAAAAATAGATGCTCTTGACACATTCGAACCTGAAAGGGTTGCTGGACGCATACTTGGCATGGGCGATATCGTTTCTTTAGTTGAAAAAGCTCAAGAGACTATTGAGGCGGAGCAAGCCCAAAAAATGATGAAGCGGTTTCAAAAAGGCCAATTCAACATGAATGATCTCAGAACACAGCTTGAGCAAATGATGAAAATGGGCGGTGTCGAAAGCATTATGGGTATGATGCCGGGTATGGGGAAAATGGCAAAGCAAGCTTCTGAACTTGGGATGGATGATTCAGTGTTTAACAGGCAAATTGCCTTAATCAATTCAATGACAAAACGAGAACGGGCAAACCCCCAAATTTTGCAAGCTAGCAGAAAAAAAAGAATAGCTGCCGGTTCCGGAATGGAAGTAAGTGACTTAAATAAATTGCTCAAAATGCAAAGGCAAATGTCTGACGTTATGAAAAAAATGGGCAAAGGCGGAATGCTTAAACAAGCAATGAAGGGTATGTTCGGAAAAGGAATGCCAGATGCTGGCGAATTATCAGGTAAGTTGGATCCCAAAGCGTTACAAAAGGCAGCAAAAGACCTAGGCAATATGTCTCCAAATAATATTCCTGGTGGACTTTCAGGAATAGGTGGGGGCCAGCTTCCACCTGGACTATCTGGGTTTGGTAAAAAGAAATGACCTTAACAAACGCACCTATACTGGAGTCAGAAAATTTAATACTCCGCGGACCTGAGAAAGAAGATGCTGAAGATGTTATTTCTTTTCTTCTAGATGAAAATCGATCTCGGGGCTTTGGTTCATCACCTGACCGCAGCGATGCGTGGCGTTGGTTTTCTACCAACGTGGGCCACTGGCATTGGCACGGGTATGGTTATTTTATGATAGAAACTAAACTTGGTGAAGTTGCTGGAATGAGTGGAATTTGGAACCCTGAGGGTTGGCCAGAACCAGAAGTAGGTTGGGCTGTTTTTGACAAATTCGAAGGTAAATCAATTGCCTACGAAGCTGCATGTAGAGCAAGACGCTGGGCTTACGAGGCGCTTCAATTTGAAACGCTTACAAGTGGTATAGTGCCCGGTAATCAACGATCCATTAATTTAGCAAAACGCATGGGCGCACGTTTTGAGTGTTCTTATAAAAATTCATTTATGGGTGATGAAATGCTTTTTCGTCACCCCCAACCTCATGAGTTAAACGAATGAATATTTTACAAATTATAAGTGGGAAATATAAATTTCTGAGGAGGCTTTAATTGACTAAATTTACGCAAACAGTATTAGATGTTCTTCATGATCATCGAGACAGTATTGACCGCCTTGATGCAATTTTAGTTTACACACTTGGTGAACGTTTTAGACACACAAAAGCCATTGGAAAACTGAAAGCGGAGAATAATTTACCACCTTCTGACCCTGACCGCGAAGCATATCAAATTTCAAGACTTGAGAACCTAGCAGACGAAGCCGGTTTAGATCCAAAATTCGCAAAAAATTTATTAAATTTCATTATCCAGGAAGTAATTCAACATCATAAGAAACAACAACTTTGAGGCATTTGCCTGAAAAGCCATTCAAAAGGAGAACATAAATGGCCATGAAAATACGTCTTGCCAGAGGTGGCAGCAAGAAACGTCCTTTTTATAGGATCGTTGCGGCAGATAGCAGAATGCCACGTGACGGACGATATATAGAAAGACTAGGAACTTATAATCCACTGTTACCAAAAGATAGTGATGAAAGAGTTAAAATGAATGTAGAGCGCATTCAGTATTGGCTAAGTGAAGGTGCACAGGTGACCGACCGCGTCTCACGATTTTTAGAAGCAGCAGGAATTTTGGACAAAAAGACCCGAAATAACCCTAAAAAGGCGCTTCCTGGCCAAAAGGCACAAGATAGAGCTGAAGAAAAGTTAGCTAAAGACAACCAAGAAGCCGCAGCGGAAGAGGCTCCAGCCGAAGAAGCCGCAGCGGAAGAGGCTCCAGCCGAAGAAGCAAAAGGCTAGACCTAAATTGTTCTTTCGAAAGATTGTTATTGAGAATTTCCACTAACAATCTTTCGAAAATTATTTTGAATAATCTAAAAAAAAATATTACACAAATAAAATGATATTTAGACCCATAAGATTGCTTATAATTATTGGGATAGCTTTCACTGCTGGTGTCGTGTACGAAAAACAAAAATATAAAAAAATATGTGGTGAAATAGGTGGGACATTAAATGGCTCGATCTGTACAGCCCAACCTCAAGAGTAATTAGATCATTTAATTGAATATCCGCATTAGGGGTTTCACACATGGCTGAACTTATTTGTGTTGGAGCAATTGCTGGCGCTTTTGGCGTTAAGGGAGAAGTTCGTTTAAAAAGTTTCACATCTATTCCAGAAGCTATAGCTGACTATGCGCCACTTTTGACTAAAGAAGGTGAAAAAGAATTTGATGTTGTCATAACAGGTGAGATAAAAAATGGTTTATCAGCACGGATGTCGGGGGTTATATCAAAGGAAGAAGCCGATAAATTGAAAGGTACACGATTATTCGTCCCAAGAGAAAGGCTACCAGAGCTTTTAGAAGACGAGTATTATCATACTGACTTGATCGGTCTGATCGTTCAAAATTTAGAAGGCTCGAATATTGGGAGAATTAAATCCGTTCTCAATCATGGCGCTTCTGATTTATTAGAAATCGAAAATAAACGCGAAAACAAATCTATTTTAGTTCCGTTCACTCGAGAAATTGTACCTAAGGTTGATATAAAAAACTCTATTGTGATTATCGATCCTCCAAAAGGGCTTTTTTAATAATGAATGACAAACCCTTATCTTATGGTAGAAAATCAATATCAGCCTCCACTAGCCCCAAGGAGTTAATGACAAAGAAGCCACGACTAAGCAAGGTGTGGACAGCAGATGTCATTACACTCTATCCCAATTTGTTTCCAGGTGTATTGAGCGAAAGTATTGTTGGAAAATCCCTTGAAAAAAATAAGTGGGCACTTGAAACAGTAAATTTACGCGATTTTGGTATTGGAGCTCATAAAAAAGTTGATGATACTCCAGCGGGTGGAGGCGCAGGACTAGTTTTACGCGCAGATGTAATAGAGCCTGCCTTAGAGAAATCGATATCGAGCTCACCCAAAGGAAGGCCGTTAGTTTATATGTCGCCAAGAGGCAAAAGGTTTGACCAAGCACTTGCGAAAAAATGGGCTGCTGCATCAGGAGTTATAATCTTATGCGGTAGATTTGAAGGAATTGATGAGCGCATATTAGAACGCTATAACATTGACGAGATATCATTGGGCGATTTTGTCATGACGGGCGGCGAAATAGCAGCACAAGCAATGATTGATGCTACTGTCCGGCTGCTTCCAAACATACTGGGCAACCCTGATAGTCCACTGGATGAAAGTCATTCAAATGGTTTATTAGAATACCCACAATATACCAAACCAGCTGAGTGGAAGGGTCAAAAAATTCCAGATACTTTATTATCAGGCCATCATGAAAACATTGCAAAATGGAGAATGGATCAGGCAAAAACTAAGACAAAGAAACATAGACCTGATCTATGGAAAGCGTGGAATAAAACAAAGAGTTGATAAGTTCTCTATTAGTTATGAAACCAAATAAAAACATACTAAAAAGTTGGAATTCCCGCTCACCTTACTTTACAGCCCGTATAGAATAAAAAACTTGCCAATCTGCTGTTTTCAATTTAAACGCTGCCCAGAGCGGTCAAACATGTTAGATTGACCGTGTGGATTTATGTTAAGATATCGCTGAAATACAAATATAAAATCTGCAAAATAAATTTGGTTGTACACTCTTTTGGACTTAATAAATTAGGGATCCAAAAATTAGCTAGAGCTCTGAACCAGTGAAGCAATAAAGCGGGAAAACCGTGGTTAAAGGAGATTTGTGATGGATATGATCGCACAAATAGAGGCAGAACAGATTGCCTCATTGAGCAAAGAAATACCGGATTTCAAAGCTGGTGATACTATTAAAGTAGGATACAAAGTCACAGAGGGTACAAGATCTCGTGTTCAAAATTATGAAGGCGTTTGCATCGCCCGAAAAAATGGCGTTGGTATTGCTGGGTCTTTTACAGTTAGAAAGATATCGTTTGGTGAAGGTGTAGAGAGAGTTTTCCCTCTTTATTCAACAAATATTGAAAGCATAACTGTTGTGCGCCGGGGTCGCGTCAGAAGAGCCAAATTATATTATCTTCGATCGCGTCGAGGCAAGTCCGCTCGTATTGCTGAAGACTCTAATTATAAGCCAAAGACCGTAAAAGAGTAGGAATATAAAATGAAAAACGATATTCACCCTGATTACCATTTCATTAATGTAAAACTTACAGATGGCTCTGTTATAAAAATGCGCTCGACCTGGGGTAATGAAGGAGAAACGTTATCGCTTGATATTGACCCAACTGCGCATCCAGCCTGGACCGGTGGCGGTCAGCGATTACTTGATCAAGGTGGGCGCGTATCTAAGTTTAAGAAAAAATACGAAGGTTTGGGTTTCTGAATTATTAAATCTCAGAAAGTTTAAAAGAGCCGCTCCATTGAGCGGCTTTTTATTTTGTACATTTTCCAATGTGTAACTAAAAGGATAGCTAGGGGGGCTTAAACAATTGATAACTTAAGTTCAGTAGCATCCAAATTATCTCCATGCATTTGGGTTCATGTATCTCAGCCAGATCGTTTTCGTGCGGCAGAATTGCTATGTAGATATCTTAGAGAAAAGATGAGATCAGAATTTCTGATAACATATGGGGAAGAGTTTACTGAAAAACCAAATTCATTTTATGATTTTCTAATTGTTGGAAAAATTTCTGACCAGCTTTCACACCCAAATTTTTTCAAAAAATATGATCCAAAAGTAATTATTTGTTTGGATGGACCACTACCCTATCTGTTAACATCAAGAATAAAACAAAAAAAATACTTAAGTATTTTTGCCGATGCTCGCCTTACAAATTTGGCGAAGAGAAAACTAAGATTTCTATCAAACTTTAAAAAAACTGTGTTTAATAAATTCGATTTTGTTTTTACAGAAAATGAAATGGCTGCATCGCTACTATTCCAAAATTCAGTAGATGAGCACAAAATTAAAGGAATGGGTCTTTTACAGTCCTCAATATCACCCCTACCAATTTCAGAAAATAATTCCCTTTTTAATGTGTTAAAAGGTCGACCAATTTGGGCTGCACTAAACATTCATGAACGCGAAATTGACTTTGTGCTCAAGGCTCATCGACAAGTATTACGAGCAGCTTTTCAATATTGTCTGACTATTTCATTATCTAACCCAAAAACTGAGGGTATTTTGAAAGAACATTGTAGTAAATTAGATTTACGACTAGGCGTCCTTGAGGACATTCAAACATCGGGCGAAGCAACTCAAGTCTATTTTTCAAAAGAACCTGTTAATAATATCCAACTTATGAGGTTGGCACCCATTGTTTTTAATGGAAATACACTAGCAAGGTTAGATCAGCAAGAAGACCCATTAATCGCTGCAAGTTTATGTTGTGGAATACTACATGGTCCCAATACTAATGCATACTCAATGGAATATGAGGGCTTAAAAGGTGCTGGCGCAGCGTTGCAGGTACAAAGTAGCATTGAATTGGCAACGGAGCTAAATAAACTTTATTCCGCAGATAAAGCAGCAAATATGGGTATCGCAGCACTTGATTTTATTTCTTCTGGTGCTGAAAATACTGATAAAATCGTAGAACTTGTTTTTGAATATCTAAAAGACAGAGAATTAATATGAAAGCTCCGCAATTTTGGTATGAGCCCAGTTCTTGGAAGGCAACTTTTTTACTTCCATTAGGTCACCTGTACAACATACTAACCTATTTAAGAGAGAAATTCGGTAGCAAACAAAAGTATAATTGCTTAACGATATGCGTTGGTAATTTAAATGTAGGTGGTACAGGCAAAACCCCCGCCACCATAGCCTTAGCCGGTCACTTCCTAGAAAAAGGCCTAAAGGTACATATCGTATCACGTGGGTACAAAGGTAAATTTCAGGGAACTTTTTTAGTAAATCCTAGAAAGCACAAATCCAACGAAGTAGGAGATGAGCCACTTTTAATGTCCGAATTCACTTCCGTATGGGTTTCAAAAAAAAGGAAAAATGGCATTGCAGCCGCTGAAAGAGCCGGTGCCCAGGTAGTCATATTAGACGATGGGTTTCAGGATCCAAGTTTTCATAAAGACTTCTCGATAGTGGTTGTTGATGGAAAGCGGGGTTTTGGGAATAAGCAATGTATGCCAGCAGGACCACTTCGAGAAAATATCTCCCAAGGTTTCAAACGAGCCGACGCGCTAATCATTATAGGGCAGATGTTATATAAATTTGATGTTTTTCCAAATCACCTAAAAATTATACACTCAACATTAAAGCCAATTGAGACCGGCATGAATTGGAATGAAGGTAAATATTTAGCTTTCGCTGGGATAGCTCACCCTGAAAAATTTTTTGAAACTCTTCGATCAGTAGGTGCTAACGTAATTGACTGTGTGGCATTAAGCGATCATCAAAAGTTGGACGGACAAATTTTAAAAAGATTGGAACGTAAAGCGGAAAAAGCTCACGCACAGTTAGTAACAACCGAGAAGGATGCCGTACGGCTACCGAATACGTTTCGTAAAAAAGTACTCTCATTGCCTGTAAGGGTTGAGTTTGATAATAAAGATGAGCTTGAAGATCTGTTCAATAATTAATTAGCGAACTTCAAAATTCTGTATCATCTTGACCTAATCTGGGTGATGGTTTTCGCATATTTAGTTTAGCATCAGAAAATTTAAATGGTGAAGCTACTCCCTGCAGCTGTCCAAAATTTAACTGCATCTCTCGAAATATAACTTGCGGATCTTTGAAAACTTCTTCCATTTTGTTTATTGGGCCAGCTGGAACGTTACTATTTTCACAAAGTTTCAAAAGTTCGTCTTTTTGAAACAGTTTTATAGCGTCAGATAACATCGCAGTAAGTTGTTCACGGTTCAAAACTCTTTGTTTATTTGTTAGAAAAAGAGGATCGTTGCTTAAAGATCCTAGCTTTAATATCCTACATAACCTAGAAAATTGGCCGTCATTCCCAACTGCAATTATTAAATGACCATTAGCACATTCAAATACTTGATAAGGACAAAGATTAGGATGGATATTACCAACCCTATCCGGTGAAATGCCAGTACTCATAAAATTCATCGCTTGATTGACCATTACTGAGACTGCACAGTCGAGTAGAGCCATATCAATGTGCTGGCCTTTACCCGTTTCGTTTCGCAAATGTATCGCTGATAGAATTGCTGTGGTTGCATATAGACCGGTAAATAAATCTGTAACAGCCACACCAGCTCTTTGGGGCATTTCTCCAGACTCACCAGTTATTGACATGAAACCACTCATTCCTTGAATGATGTAGTCATATCCTGCTCTGTGTGAGTATGGACCAGTTTGCCCGAACCCAGTTATAGAACAGTAAATTAACGCGGGGTTAATCGATTTAACACTTTCGTAGTCGAACCCATATTTTTTCAAACCACCAACTTTAAAATTCTCAATTAAGATATCAGAAGACTGTATCAATTTTTTAAGACGTAATTGATCACTGGTCTTCGACAAATCAATTGTTATACTTGCTTTTCCTCGGTTACATGAATGAAAATACGCAGCAGATCTTTCTCCATCTTTGTCTATAAAAGGTGGCCCCCAACCTCTGGTATCATCACCATTTGGGGCCTCAACCTTAATAACTTCAGCGCCTAAATCAGAAAGGGTTTGGCCCGCGAAAGGCCCAGCAAGAATACGAGCCAGCTCTACAACACGTAAGCCTTCTAAGGGTGCCTTCATGATTTTTCTAAAATCTCATCAAGTATTTCAGTTAACTGCTCATAACTTTGATTAGAGTGCTTTTCACCATTAATAATTAGAGTTGGTGTAGATTTAATTTCATCTCTTTTTGCATTTTCACTATACCACTCGACTAAAGCTCGTAATTTCACACCATCCTGAAGGCAAGAACTTAATTGACTTTCATCAAACCCCGCCAACAAGCCGATCTTTTTAAGCTGCGTAACAATAGCTACATCACTTTCCGCGCGAGCCCAGTTTGATTGCTTTCTGTAAATTTGATCAGTCATTCCAAAAAATCTGTCAGCACCAGCACACCTTGCAATCATTGATGCCCACATACCGTATTTATCAAAATAGACTTCGCGGTAAATAAACTTAACAAGTCCCTTATCAATATAATTAATTTTTAGCTTAGGATAAACATCGGCGTGAAAGGTAGCACAATGAGGACATGTAAAAGATGCGTATTCAATCATCTCAATCGGAGCATCTAGGTCGCCCTGCACCATTTCTGCTATTGGCTTTATTTCTTCGGAAGCTTCTTCAGCGCTTGCAGCATAAGGCAGAGCAAATTCACTTCCATATTCATTTTCACTACCAAACTGTAAGAAGTAAACAAACCCAAGAGATATTAAAAATAATGACAACTTTCTCATAATATTTACCTTTCAGAAGAGGAACTATGCCCTAGTTTTGTAAATACATTTATTGCCAGTTCTTCAAGTGCTTGTCTGAGGTTTTTATCATCAATTTCATTTACGGTTTTCTTAAGGCTCGGAGAAATTTCTACGTTAATTTTCTTGTTTTTAGAAACCAAACTCTCAGAATTTTCATTTTTGCCAATAAGCGCAATAGGCGACGACTGAGTTATTTTTATTTTATGGACTGCATTATAGCCATATACGGCATTAATCTTATTTCGTATAAACTCTTTTTGCATTTCCAAAATAGGTCCACTCGATCCAGTTGTGAGAATTGTAAGTGTGGCACCTAAACCATTTGTTTTGTAGCTCACTTTAGTAGGAATAGACACGGATGAAATTTCTTCTCCAACAATCTCGCTCCAGTGCGTCAAAACGCGAGATTGTGCAAAACCTCTTGATTCACTAGCCTTTTGAATACTTTTCTTCAACAAGATCGAAGCTTTTTTGAACCCATTTTTCCCCATTGCTATATTATTATATACCTTTTTTAAAAGATCCAATATTTAAAGATACATGCCTATGATCAACGGATTACCCAATGCAGACTAGCATAGAAAACAAACCTGATCCAAACAAGTTACTAGATTGGTATGATTATAATGCTAGAGAAATGCCTTGGAGAATTGCACCTAAAGAAAGGGTGTCTGGCATTAGACCAAACCCTTATCACGTTTGGTTATCTGAAATTATGCTTCAGCAAACAACCGTCGCCTCGGTTAAGCCCTACTTCACAAAATTTACCACAAAATGGCCGACAATATTTGATCTAGCAAATGCTAAAGATGAAGAGGTTATGGGAGCTTGGGCAGGATTGGGTTATTACGCGAGGGCTCGTAATTTATTAAAGTGCGCAAGGCTGATCGCCATAGAAAAAAGCGGAGAATTTCCTCAAGCATTCGATGCGTTATTAAAATTACCTGGTATAGGTCCATATACTGCATCTGCAATTGCCTCAATAGCATACGACATCCCAGAGACGGTCGTCGACGGTAACGTTGAACGAGTTATCTCTAGAATTTTTAATATTCATACTGAACTACCAAAAGCCAAAAAAGAGTTATCATTTTTAGCGAAGCAACTCACCCCAAAGATGAGGTCTGGAGATTATGCTCAAGCAATAATGGATCTAGGCGCCACTATTTGCAAACCCAAAATACCAAATTGTGAGATTTGCCCTTGGGTAAATCATTGCATTTCAAAAAAAGCGGGAACATCTAAATATTTACCACGTAAAGTGAAAAAAACAAAAAAACCAATACGATATGGAATTGCATATTTTGTTGAACGGGCTGATGGTGCAATACTAACTGAAATACGGGAACCAAATGGTCTTTTAGGTGGAATGCTCAGCCTTCCATCTTCTGAATGGGGAGATTTTTTTCGAGATGACCCACCAATAGACGGGGATTGGGAAATAAAAAATAATCTCGTAAAACATACGTTCACGCATTTCGACTTAAATTTAAAGGTCATGCATGTTAACGTCGAAAGAGAACAAGCTCCAAAGAGGGGAAAATTTCTGAACCCAGATGAATTTGATCCAAACAATCTGCCAACAGTTATGAAAAAAGTTTGGAAATCAATTAAATATTCTAATTAAAAATTCAGGAACCATATGGTGAAATCAAATTTTAGCATGCCATTTAATTCAGCAGGATATAATTTTAGAAACAGAAAATTTTTCCTTAGTTAACAGTATCAATAGTTTTACTAATGTCAGATAAAAATATTTTATTGTCCTTAAAATCTGCAGTACCTTTTTGGTCTTCTATTTTGTTCGCAATATCGCTGTGGGTTTCTTTCATAATTCAGGGTTGGGCAATTCTAATTGTCCCAGTATTTACTTTATTAATATTACCTGTGATCGACCAATATGTAGGTTTACGAGTTGAAAACTTAGATACAAATCTGAAAGATTCTCACCTGTTCTGGTATCGACTTATAACTCTGATTTGGGCTCCAATCCAATTTATTACTTTATTTGGCATTTTAGCACTCACAATTTATACTGATATGTCTTCAACAGAAAAGATTGGCTTATTTTGCGCTATGGGCGTTTTAACGGGAACCATAGGAATAAATTATGCACATGAACTGATGCACAAATCTGGCAAATTAGAGCGATGGCTAGCAGATGCTTTACTCGCGATGGTGCTTTACTCTCATTTTCGTTCAGAACATTTACTGGTTCACCATATCCATGTAGGAACGCCAAAAGACCCAGTTACAGCCAAATATAACGAGAATTTTTATAAATTCTTCATGCGAGTTCTAATTCAATGCCCGAGTTCCTCTTTCAAATCGGAAATAACAAAACTTGGACGTAAGGGACTGCCTCCAAGCGACTTTTCTAATCCATTTTATATTTATTTCGCCTCACAATTTTTTATGATTGCCTTATCATTGCTGATTGGCGGATTTTTTGGATTGTTTTTATTTTTTATTCAATCAGTCGTTGCTATCTTGTTGTTGGAGCTAGTAAATTATATTGAGCATTATGGTTTATCGCGCAAAAATCTTAGAAACGGTAAGTATGAGTTTGTGCAACCTCACCATTCTTGGAACTCAACATATAAGGTGTCAAATTGGGTCCTGATTAACCTACAAAGACATTCTGATCATCACTATAAACCAGCCAGAAGTTTCCCATTACTTCAAAACCTTGGGGCGACAAAGGCTCCCCAACTTCCACATAGCTATCCTGCAATGGGGATTTTAGCACTCTTTCCAAGCGCTTGGATGTCAATAATGAATCCAAGGGTAACTCGTTGGCGAGAAATGTTTTATCCGGAAATAACCGAGTGGTAACAATAAGTTAAAAATAAAAAAATCCGCCCAGAGGGCGGACTTTAGTTTGTTGCGGTCTCACACCACAGGCTGTTGAATTACAATGTGACTTCCGAACGAATTTGCTGTCTTAAAATATCAATTGGCACCATTTTACCATCTCGCTTAAAACCCCAATATGTCCAACCATTACAACTTGGGGCACCTTCTAGAGCAGCGCCGACCTGATGAATTGATCCTTTTATATCGTCTCCTATCAAAGTACCGTCAGCTCTAACTTTTGCCTTATGACGCCCGTTCAAAGACCATAATTGTTCGCCAGGTGATAACATTCCCCGCTCAATTATTTGACCAAAAGGTACCCTGGGTTCAGATCTTTTGCTCGTTGATACTTCCAGCACCTCGCTATCATACTTTTTAATTTTCTTTATTCTCTCTTGAGCGACGTCGATATAGGTTTGCTCTTTTTCAATTCCGACAAAATCTCGGCCCAGCATTTTAGCTACAGCCCCTGTAGTACCAGTTCCAAAAAAAGGATCTAACACAATATCATTGGGATTAGTCGTGCCGACCAAAACTCGGTGTAGCAAGCTTTCAGGCTTTTGAGTAGGGTGGGCTTTTTCACCTTTGTTATTTTTAAGCCTTTCATTTCCATTGCAAATCGGCAAAATCCAATCCGAGCGCATTTGCACTCCCTCATTCAAAGCCTTAAGTGCTTCATAGTTAAAAGTGTATTTTGCACCCTCTGATTTGGAAGCCCAAATCATTGTTTCATGTGCATTTGTTAATCGTTTACCCCGAAAATTTGGCATTGGGTTTGATTTCCGCCAAATAACATCATTTAAAATCCAAAAACCCTTATTCTGCAAAGATGCGCCAACTCGGAATATATTATGATAGCTTCCAATGACCCAAATAGCACCGTTAGGTTTTAAAACGCGTCTGGCTGCCTTTAGCCAGCTATCAGTAAAACGATCATAAGTTTTAAAACTATCAAATTGGTCCCAAGCATTATCGACGGCATCAACTTTTGAGTGATCAGGACGATGAAGATCGCCTTTTAACTGCAGATTGTAGGGAGGATCAGCAAAAATTAAATCGATCGATTCCGACGGAAGACTATCCATTATTTCAATGCAGTCTCCATTTAAAATTTTGTTTAAAGGAAGTTTGGTAGCTTCCTTGGTAAAAGTCTTAATTGACATTTTGGCCTCAATATTTTGGCGCTTTCTCGCGCTCGTGATTTGCGCACACAATGATTCAAACGTGATTCGAGGTCAATTTATTTTTTTAATTCAAACACTTAATTATTTTCTTGATACAAGATATTGTATACGGGTTTAAAAGAACGCCTATGATATGGGGTAACCCCTATATTTAAGATTGCTGATTTATGCAATTTTGTTGGGTATCCGGCGTTCTGAGACCAATCATAACCTGGGAATTCTTTATCCAATCTCGACATAAAACGGTCGCGTGTTACTTTTGCAACAATAGAAGCTGCAGCTATTGAGAGAGACTTGCTATCCCCTTTAATTATAGTTTCAGATTTGCTTTCCAAGCCCTCAGGACTTTTATTGCCATCTATCAGTACAAAATCGGGCTTAATATTTAACCCAAGAATAGCTCTTTTCATTGATAGCAAGCTTGCCTGTAAAATATTGATTTGGTCTATCTCTTCAACAGATGAATGTGCTACGCAAAATGTACATGTGTCTTGAATTGACTGAAAAATTTTTTCACGATTTTTAAAACTCACTTTCTTTGAGTCATTTAATCCACTTGGAATTTTTTGTGGGTTTAATATGACTGCAGCGGCCGTCACGGGCCCTGCGATGCATCCTCTTCCCACTTCATCAACACCTGCTATCGCTTTATAGCCTTTTTTAATCAATCCAGTCTCAACATCAAAATCGGGTAAAGGCATCAACAAAATTTCTCGAAAAATCTAACTAGAGATTTTTTTTAACATAAGTAAACTCTAACTTGTAATTTATTTAATCTTTCCCCAAAACTAGAGCTAAAGGGGGTCTATGATTTGAGTCGCTTCGAAAACCGCACACTGACCCTCAGAGACGTCTCTGAAGCATCTGGTGTTTCCGAGATGACTGTAAGTCGTGTACTCCGAGGTCGGGGCGATGTTTCCCAAGCAACTCGAGAAAAAGTTCTTCAAGCAGCAAAATCTCTTGGATACGTTCCTAATAAAATTGCAGGAGCTTTAGCAAGTCAGCGAGTAAATTTAGTTTCGGTAATAATTCCGTCTATGTCCAATATGGTTTTTCCTGAAGTTCTGACTGGAATAAACTCAGTTTTAGAAAATACTGAATTGCAGCCAGTGGTTGGAGTCACTGACTACCTTCCCGAAAAAGAAGAAAAAGTTCTTTATCAAATGCTATCCTGGCGACCTTCCGGCATTATAATCGCTGGCCTAGAGCATTCAGATGCCTCAAAAGCGATGCTAAAAAGTACAAATATACCAGTAGTAGAAATTATGGACATTGATGGAGACCCAATAGATTCCGCTGTGGGAATTTCCCACAGGCGGGCGGGTCGACATATGGCAAAAGCAATATTGGAGGCGGGATATAGAAAAATAGGGTTTTTGGGGACAAAAATGCCTTTAGACCATCGCGCTAGAAAACGTTTTGATGGTTTTACGGAAGCTTTGGCAAAAGAGAATATAGAAATTTCTGATCATGAATTTTATTCCGGAGGTTCTGCTTTAGCTAAAGGTGCACAAATGACCCAGGAAATACTCAAGAGAACCCCAGATTTGGATTTTCTATATTATTCAAACGATATGATTGGAGCAGGCGGGTTGCTATCGCTTCTTGAAAATCAGAAAGGCATCCCAAAAGAGATTGGTTTGGCGGGATTTAACGGAGTTGAACTACTGGACGGGCTACCAATGAAACTCGCAACTATGGATGCTTGTAGATACGAAATTGGGAAGATAGCGGCTGAAATCGTTTCGAGTAGAGTTACTGGTCAAAAAGAAAACCATGAAAGAATAACTTCTCTGAAGCCCAAACTTGATTTGGGTGACACACTTAGGTCTTGAAGGCTATCGAGATAGCCGTGAAATCTCTTCTTTCAAACGTAATTTTTCTTTTTTCAATTGAGAGATATATAATTCATCTGAGGCTAGTGACTTATAAGCTTGCTCAACTTCACTTGAAAGCTTTTCATGCTTTTGTTTGAGATTTTGGATATGCGACGTAATGCTCAATTTTATTCTCCTCTCGCTACCAATAAGTCAATTTGAACATAATTTTTCGGTCATGTCACTTGAGTTATATCGAATTCGGCCAATTTCCGCCACCGTTCATAAAATCCATGTATCAAATCCAGTTTATTAGGCTTGCGCCGTTCCTAAGCACCTGATCAACTTCAGGAACATACTTTTCTTGGGAGTCACTTTTTAGCGGATGTAGAATTATAGGTGATGAGATAATAAAACCAGCACGGCCGTTTTTTTTAGCATGTAAAATTGTAAGTTTAGCATTCTCATTCTTACGTGAAAGAATGGGCGTTATTACCAAGCTTCCTAAGCTATTTGGCATGTTGCTAAACATTTCAGGCAATCGGTCAGATCTAACTATAAAATGCACAAAGCCTTTTGGTTTTGCACGCTTTGCAGCAACTTTTAACCAGTCGGAAATAGGACACGTATCTCCAAATGATTTCTCTTTAGCTAAGTTTGTGCTTCTAACCGAAGTTTTTCTATCAAAGTAAGGCGGGTTTGCTATTACATGATCGAAACTTTTATTAGTTATATTTGATGATAAATTAGTAATATTAGAACATTCTAACTTTAACTCTATTCCATTTTCTTCTGAATTTAAATTCGCCAGATCCGCAACAACTTTTTGAATTTCGATGCCGTATAACTCAATATTTTTAACTCGATAGCCAAGGGCAAAACTAGCCGTTCCCACACCACAACCAAGATCCAGAACTTTTTGACCTTCACTTACATTTACTGACGCCGCCAATAATATTGGGTCTATCCCTGCCCTATAACCTTTTTTAGGTTGCCAAATCTTAATGCCACCTCCTAAAAAGCTATCCTTAGTAAAATCCTTCACTTTAAATACTTTTCAAATCCAAACCAAAATCTTCCAGTAGCTCCAAAGCCTGTTCATAATCATTCTCCAATACCATCAACCGCCGTGGCAATATGCCAATTGATCCTTCTAATACGCTGATGTTCTCATCGAGAGTAAAAGATACTATATCATTTGAGTTCAGGATAGTTTCGGCGTATACAAATTTCGTTATATCATTTGTGCTAAATAATTCTTTCATAAGAAAACTTTATGAGCTGGCGCCATATAAGTCGAGAAAAGATAAGGTTTAATCAGCGTTGGATAAAAAAATACAACCAGATGAAAAGCTAGCTAAAATTCTTGAGTTAGAAATGCTAAGTGTAAATGAGATCATTCGTGAACGAATGGCTTCTGAAAATGCACCTAGAATACCAGAAGTGACCTCCCATTTGATCGGCGCAGGAGGTAAAAGATTAAGACCGATGCTGACTTTAGCCGCGGCACGTTTGTTTGATTATTCTGGTGATAAGCATTTAAAGTTAGCAGCCACAGTTGAATTTATCCACACGGCAACGTTGCTTCATGACGATGTTGTAGATGAAAGCTTAAAGAGACGCGGCAGACCTACAGCAAATTTATTATGGGATAACAAATCATCAGTTTTGGTTGGTGATTATTTATTTTCGCGCTCATTTCAATTAATGGTAGAAATCGGTTCACTGACAATTCTAGATATATTAGCAAGTGCTTCAGCTACTATTGCAGAAGGGGAAGTATTACAGCTTACCGTTTCAAGAAACATTAAAACAGATGAAACTACTTACTTAAAAGTAATTCGGGGGAAAACAGCCGCTCTATTTTCTGCAGCAACGCAAGTCGGCGGTAAGGTAGCAGGCGCAGGAGAAGATGCTTGTAAAGCTCTTTACGAATATGGTGACTCCTTAGGTATGGCCTTCCAAATAATTGACGATTTATTAGACGTGGAAGGCAGCCTGCAAAAAACAGGAAAAAACAGCGGCGATGATTTTCGGGAACGGAAAGTAACAATGCCGTTTATAAAAGCCATCAAAAAATCTACCAAAAGTGAGCTAGAGTTTTGGAAAAGAGCAATTGAAAGAGGCGATCAAAATGACGATGATTGGGATAAAGCTCTTTTGTTAATGCAAAAACACGATGCAGTAAGTGACACCCGTAAAGAGGCAGAGATTTGGGTTAATAGAGCAAAACTTGCACTGAGAGCATTACCAAATTCTGAGGTCACACTTCTTTTATCTGATTTAGCCGATTATGTATTAACGAGATCTAAGTAGATATTATTTCAGTAGAAACGCTCCACCACTCAGGCCGTTCTCGTCGAACCTTTTTCATGGCCAAATCGCAGTCGTGCTTGTTTTCAAAAACTCCAAAGCAGGTAGCACCAGACCCCGACATAGAAACCTTCTTAACAGAAATTTGATTTGAAATAAGTCGCAATACATCTGCTATTACTGGTTCGACAGTTACAGCTGGCTCCATCAAATCATTTCGCTGTAAAAGTAACCACTTTATACAATCCTTTTTTGTCTTAAATAACTTTTCATATTTTGATAGAGGTGGATTTTTCTTATTTTTAAGCATGCTGAAAACTATTTGTGTTGAGACCCTTTTCAAAGGATTTACCAACAGGATAGGAAGATTTGGAAACGTATTTATTTCATTTAAAACTTCACCAAAACCCTTCATATGCTGAGTTTTTTGATTAATACAAACTGGCAAGTCGGACCCAATTTTCATAAGGTCATGTATTTCTGGCAGATCTGTACCCCACAGTCGGGATAGTCCACGCACAGCAGCTGCGGCATCACTGGATCCTCCACCTAAACCAGCACTTGGAGGTAAATTTTTGATTAAAGTTATGTGAGCACCGGTTTTAATGTTATAAAGTGTTCTTAGTAATTCTGCTGCCTTCAAAATCAAATTGGACTTGTCTACTGGTATTTGATCAGAAAACGCACCCTGCACGGTGAGCTCTAGCACGTCACTTTCTTTGAAAGATAAGTGATCACCAAATTCTGTGAACCCTACAATTGAGTCTAACAGATGAAAACCATTCGATTTTTGACCCACAATCTGCAAACACAAGTTGACTTTTGCGCTAGCTTTTTCTTCAAACACTATTTTACTAATGAGCCAGTCCCTTTTGTTTCTTCCATAAGTACTTGAGTAAGACCAACTTTCAATTTTTTCTTTATACGCTCTATCTCGTCCGCTTCTGGGTCGAAAGATAACGCTCTTCGCCACTGAAACTCAGCCTCAGTTTTTCTTCCTACCATCCAATAAACATCCCCTAAATGATCATTTACGATTGGGTCGACAGGCATCAATTCAGCAGCTCTTTCTAGGTTTGGAACAGCCTTTTCGTACTGACCAAGTTTATAATAACCCCAGCCAAGACTATCGACAATGTAACCGCTATCAGGGCTTTCCTTGACCGCCCGTTCAATCATATTCAAAGCTTCATTTAAGTTGGAATTCTTCTCTATTAATGAATACCCTAGGTAATTCAAAACTTGAGGCTGGGTAGGGTTAAGAGAAAGTGCTTTTCGAAAATCTTTCTCAGCTAAACTCCAAAGATCTAACCTCTCTCTCGTTATTCCACGAACATAATATAAAAACCAACCAGCTTCCCCCTTAGCCTCATATAGTTTTATTGCTTCCCCGTAAGAAACTGCAGCCTTATCATAAGCCTCTAATCGTCTATAGTGGTTTCCTAATATACTAAAACCATTGGCAGAATTTGGGTACTGGCGCGTTAACTCGACCAAAACTTCAATAGCTGCCGTTTCTTTACCAGAAGAGCGCAAAGCCTCTGCTCTTCCCAATTCTGAAGCAAAAAATTGTGGCTGAATATCAGAAAGTTTTTCATGTTCTTTTATCGCCAAATCATATTGGCCCAACTCCACAAGAAGATCTGCTGTCATCAATGTTGAGTCAATGTGATTTTGGTCCAAATACTGCGCTAGCCTTGAATAAAGGAGAGTAAAGGTTGGATCAGCCTCTTTTGAAACTAGATTTGCAATAGAGTGAAAGACATCAGCCACCGCTATATCTGTCTTAGGAAATAAGTTTTTAGGATAAGCTTGTTCATTTACTGCATTAACATAAAGTTTCTCAATTTCAGGGTCAAATGTAGGTCCAAACCATTTTTCTAGTAATTGCTGAGCTTCTTTAAATTTGCTCTGAGACAGCAGTATTTTTGTATGATAAATAACAGATCTTCTCGTTGGATTTGCTTGATCACTATGAATAAGGTCAAATGTTCTTTGGGCTTGTTCAATTTTTCCTGCTGCGAGTTGCGACATTGCCCGATGAAAATTTGCAAATTGCCCCATACCTTGAACTTTCGCTGTTTTATCAAAAATTCGATTTGCATTTACTTCGTCATCAAGTCCCATACGTATCCAAGCGGATAAAAGGTCTTTTAATATTGGGGTAATCTCACTGGCATTTTTAACAAAATTTAAAAAAGTTTCTGTTTGCCCATCTTTAATCATTGAGGCTAATAAAACCATTTGTGAGATTTGGCTTTCGCTCCCAGTGTCTTTATATACCTCCGCTATAGATACAGCCTCATCTACTGATCCTTGAGCTATAAAAGATATCATAAGACCTTCTAGAAGCTTAAAGTTTGCCGGATCAGCACTTATACTTCTAGCTTGAAATTTAGACGCAGTTACAAAGTTATGATCAGAAATAGCCTGTCTGCCTGCCAAATATGCTCCAGACGAAGCTGATGCTGGCTCGGAAACCGAAACAACGAGAAATACCAGTAAGGCTTGCAAAAATTTGTTCATTTAATCAGCTTAAACCTCATAATATATAACCTAATCCTTTAATAGAAATTTTAAAGGTTTTTCGGTTAACTACATATTAGGATAATTGGGCCCATCACCACCCTGAGGTGTCATCCAATTAATGTTCTGGCTAGGATCTTTTATATCACAAGTTTTACAATGCACACAGTTCTGGAAGTTGATCACAAACCGTGGCTTTTCTTCTTCGGTTTTAACAACCTCATAAACTCCAGCGGGGCAATATCTTTGAGCTGGCTCACTAAATTGGGGTAGGTTCACGGATATTGGTATTTCCGGATTTTTAAGTTGCAAATGGCATGGTTGATTTTCTTCATGATTGGTCATTGAAAATGACACATTAGTCAAACGATCAAAGCTTATCGAACCATCCGGTTTCGGATATTTAATTTCTTTATGCTTTGCAGCGCTCTCAGTAGACTCCGCATCAGATTTTCCATGTTTCAGAATACCGAAGAGCGAAAATTTAAATAGTGTCTGGAACCACATATCAAATCCACCCAGAATTAGGCCTCCTAGTGGGCCAAACCGAGCATTCAAAGGAGCAACATTACGAACTTTTTTTAGGTCTTTTCCAACAGCTTCAGTTTTTAATTTTAAATCATAGTCTAAAAGCAGATCCCCAAATCTGTCATCTTTTATTGCGTTGTAAACGGATTCTGCCGCCTCCATCCCAGAATGCATAGCGTTGTGATTACCTTTAATTCTGGGTAAATTTACAAGGCCAGCAGAACATCCTAACAAAGCTCCTCCCGGAAAAGCAGCCTTAGGAATTGATTGCAAACCACCTTTAGTAACAGCTCTTGCTCCATA
>Ga0208277_1000418_pt1 | contig 25235 bp, 28 predicted proteins | sample ETNtaG_5_FD_185782 | JGI IMG/M metagenome (GOLD analysis project Ga0208277, IMG submission 185782) | Marine microbial and viral communities from oxygen minimum zone, Eastern Pacific Ocean - ETNP201406SV205 (SPAdes) (version 2) | ecosystem: Environmental > Aquatic > Marine > Oceanic ...
GACATTGCCATTGGACCACTCGTCTGGCATCACCATCACCAGCCTCTCTGCCCCGATCCTCTCTGCATGCCTGAATACCCACTTCATCTTCTTGTCCTCCAGCACCAAGTCCACGCCCCTGCCACCGGACCGAAGGGACGATGCGACCCTCATCGCCGCACCCCTCAACTCGGACCCCATGCCGAAGACGATGTCCTGGACCCCATGATGGAGGTCCGGTACCAGACCCTTCGCCTCCAACAGCTCCATGACAACCATGTCCCCAAACCCGAACCCGGTTGCCGGCAGATCCTTGCCCCCCAGGGTCCCAATCAGCCTATCATAGCGACCACCGCCGCAGACCGCTCGCAACTCTCCGGCCCTGTCGTGTGCCTCGAATACCGGACCGGTGTAGTAAGCAAGACCACGGACCACGGAGGCATCGAGCTCTATCCATTCGCTGATTCCGTATGACTCGGCCAGGGAGAATATCGACATCAGCTCGGCTACTGCCTCGCTTTTCTCCCCCAGAGCGCCCTCCAGGTCTTTCAGATCGGTAATGCTGAGGACCGACTGGATGGTGGATATCGCCCCTTGATCGAGCCCCAACTCTGACAGCTGGGACTCTATCACGTCCCCTGGAAGTTTGTCCATCTTGTCAATCACAATGCAAGTCTTGGAGAAGCCGTCGCCGGAGATTCCTAGCGATCCTAGTACCTCCTCCAGGACCTTTCTGCTGCTCACCCTGATCACCAAGTCATCGGAGGAAAGACCCACGCTGCGGAAGAAGTGGACTAGCACGGAGATTAGCTCCGCGTCTGCCTCCACCCCATCGGCCCCCCATATGTCGACGTTCCACTGGTAGTGCTCTCTCCCGCGTCCCCTCTGAGTCCTCTCGTAGCGCCAGCACTGGGGGATTGAGTACCACTTGATCGGTAGTGGGAGGGCGCCTGACCTGGCCATCACCATCCGTGCCAGGGTGGGGGTCATCTCGGGCCTGAGGGCGACTTTGCGGCCGCCCTTGTCCTCGAAGTTGTACAGTTGCTGGGTGATCTCCTCCCCAGACTTCCTCGTGTAGAGTTCCTCTGTCTCCAAAACAGGTGCATCGTACTCCTCGAACCCGTGTGAAAGCGCGGCGCTGTGGAACCTCTCGAACAGCCAATTCCGCACTCGCATGTCTTCCGGGTAGAAGTCCCGAGTGCCTCGAACGCCCTTCGTCACGACTCTGCCATGAACGGGGCCACTTCAAGCCCTACGTCGTTCTCGGAATGCATCTAGCCTTTCTTTGCGAGTCACCCGGCCATCCGCGAGTGGGAATGCATAGTACCGGAGAGCGAGGAAAGTGAGGAATCCAAATGCTGAGGTGTTGACCACCCAGGATACGATCTGGCTGATTCCGATTATCTCGAACATGATGTGGAATGTCGCAGTGGAAACTGCCCAGAGCAAGCCGTAAACGGTCATGAGCTTCCTGAAGCTAGATCGTATCTCGGAGTCCGACTCGAAAGTTATCCACCTGTGGAGGGCGTAGGCCTGCACTGAGCTGATCAGGAAGGAGGCGGCCCATGCAACCGTCTCTACATACGGAGTCCATGAGTTGTAGTTGTTGAATAGGAGATAGAGGGCGGCGAAAACTGCAACATTGAAGCAGCCAACGGCGCAGTACATTGCGTACTCCCGGAGCATCTTGCTCAAGGGGTAGTCATCGCTCACCAGCATCATTCACCCCTCGTCCAGTCCGTGAGCGTGTGTGCGATATGAACAGGTACGTCGTCGGCTAGGAGACCTGGTCCCTTTGCCTCGGCTGCTCTGGAGCCAGCCTCCCTGAGAATCGCGCAAGCGAGCCTGGCTGCGGGCCAGGGGGGCATCCCCTGAGCGAGGAGCCCCCCGATTGTCCCGGCTAGTATGTCGCCCGTTCCGCTGACTGCCATCCTTGGATGACCACCGGTGGCGAAGCAATGCCTCCCTTGGGGTCCGAACAACTCGTCCTCATGTCCTGTGATAACTATTGCAGAGGCCTCTCCGATGCAACTCTCCATGGCTTTACTCGGTGATTCTCCAGATAGCCATCTTTCGGCCTCTTTCGAATGCGGGGTCGCTACTCCGATGAGGTCGCGTGGCCATTCTCCCTCGGGGAGCGCTGAAATCGCATCTGCATCGATCACGAGTGGTATTGACTTGCTGACTGAGATGGAAATCACCTCCCTGACGGCTTCCATGCTATCCCCCTCCCTACCGATGCCTGGACCGATCACAATCGCATCTGGGGACCTGGTCGATTCGATGAACGATGACAACGACCTCACTGAGTCGGGAGTCAGGAATTCACTGTCGGGAAGGCTCTCTGGAATCAGGCTTGGAGGCCATTTCGCTCTGCTCGATGCTTGTTCTGGCATGGCCACGTGGACCAAGTCGCACCCGGTTCTCGCCGCTGCCATTCCCGATAGCAGAGGGGCGCCATGATACGGCCCTCCCCCCACTACCAGCAACCTGCCCCTGTCTCCCTTGCTGGCTTCCGCGTCCATTGGGGGATACCTGCAAGCGTCTCCGATCCCGCAGTCTCTGACTTCAGTCGGCCAGGGGAGGGGGGCGACCACGATTTTCCCGCATCCCGATTCGGACATCCCCGCCTTGGGGGCGTGGAATGTGACGGTGAGAATCGGTCTTAGGTGGTCTGGACCGCCCAAACCAGTTGGGATGTCGCAGGAAATCACAGGCAAACCGGTAGAGTTGGCCCAGGTGGTGACCTCGCTGATTGGTGGTCTGAGTTCCGTGCCCTCTGCTGGCCCTCCTGCCCCTAGGAGGCAGTCGACTATGAGCACCCATTCGCCCTCTGGGAGATCCGGCCAGACGTGTATCCCCAGTTCCTCGGATGCCACCTCCCTTGCGCGGGAAGAGACCTCCGTTTTCGATGACTCGTGGCTTGACAGAACCGAGACCTTGTTGCCGGCGAGGGAGTCTGAGCAAGCTGCTACGAAACCATCGCCCCCATTGTTCCCGGGTCCGCAGAGGAATAGGATGCCCCCGCTCCCTGCGCTCTTGGCGACCTCGGCTGCAAGGGCCTCCCCTGCCGACTTCATGAGCTCGTGCTCATCGACGCCCAGGCTTGCTGAGTTGGCGTCGAAAACCGCAACCTCGTCCCAGTGCATCTCCCAGCGGGATCCCTCTCCGGCTCCCCTCATCTTCCAGCCTCAAGCCAGACCCAGTTCCTCTTTGACGTGGTCTGGGAGCTCGTCCCCCACTTGGAAGATGTGTGGGTCGGATCCTCCCGGAAGGGTGTCGATCGGGACGTCGGCGCCCTCTGGGACGTTCCTGAACAGGGGCCTTGAGATCAGCACCTTGTTGAATCCGACGAACAGCGCGGCAGTCACCCCCCAGAAGAGTAGGATTATGGAAATCCCGTGTGGGTTCGACGGATTCCAAGGGTCATCGACGTTGGCAAGGAGATCTGCGAAGTATGAGAACATCAGTACGGAGAACATCAGCGGGAATCCCAGGTAGATGATGTAGTCCCACCAGCGCCCGATCCACCAGTCGTTGTCCCCCGTGTTGATGTAATCGTCACGGAAGGCGGAGACTCCGTGATCAAGGTAGTCCCTGAAGCTGAACCCATCTATGTCGTTGTCGATCTGCCATGCCTTGTACCTGGACCAGCCGTACTTCCAGATGGTGTATGCCATGAACAGGCCGCTGAACATCAGGCCATACCCCCAGATGTGGTCTTGCACCTCGAGGAACTGGGGGAAGGCAACTCCGGTTGAGGGGTCTATCTTGATCCACAGTATTGCACTGGGGATTCCGAATAGGAATATAGCGAGGCCCGTAAGAGCGACGGACCTTGATCGGTCGAAGCCGTGGTCGACGAAGTTCCTGACACAGAGCTCGACAGTCGAAATCATGGATGTCAGGGCAGCGAAAGATAGCGCTAGGAAGAAGATGGCCACCATGGCCAGTTGCACGACCGGGCCACCTGGTGCCTGGGCGAAGACCTCGGGCAGAACCAGGAAGGTGATCGCCGAGCTCCCCCCGCTAACCGCACCCAATGGGTCGGAAGAAACCGAGAATACCGCCATCATTACCGTGAGTCCGGCGATTATGCTGATGCTGTTGTTCGCTAGGCACATTGTGGCTGCGTTGAGGGTTGTGTCCTCGTCCTTCCTCATGTACACGGAGTACGTGATCGCCATTCCCATGCCTGCAGAGCACGACCAAGCAGACTGAGAGAGGCCGTTGATCCATGTCTCTGGCTGTACCAGGTACTCAGGCTGGATGCTGAACATGTAGATGAATCCGTCAAGGGTACCGTCCTTGACGTCCATGACGAATGAAAGGAATAGGGCTGCGAAGAGTAGTACGAAAAGCGACACCATCAGAGTCACGTTTGCCTTCTCGATCGCCTTTGCACCTCCCCAAATTGCTGCCAAGGTGATCATCACTGTGATCATCTGGAAGAAGATGACCTGCTCAGGGGACTGTAGGAACGAGTTCCAGACCTCGATCGTATCCACCTCCTGTGAGAGTCCTCCTCTGATGGCAATCTGGAAGTAGTTCAAGCACCAACCGGTTACCACAGCGTAGTAGAATCCTATTGCACAGTTTATCCATGCTGTCCAGAGGCCCATCCATGCGAATCTTCGACCAGCGAATATCCGGAACGTACCAACGGTGCCCACTCTGCTTCTCTTCCCCAAAGCGAACTCGGCGATGATCAGGGGGACGGACCAGAGGAACAGGAAAATCAGCCATGGAACGAGGAACGAGCCACCCCCATTGGCCCCTACCATCCGAGGGAATCTCCAGATGTTCCCCGTCCCGATAGCGGCCCCTATGGTGGCGAAGATTAGTCCCAACCTACCACTGAACTGGTCGCTTGACTTTTCTGTCTGCGAATCCAATATATCCCCTCACGCGCCCTTTCCGGAATTGACTACTACGGAGTCTGGGACTTCTTCTGGGGGCATTCCAAGGATCCTCTCGTCCTCGGAGAACATTTCTCTGAGTGTGAAGCCGAGTCCGCCCCAAACGAACGTGGCAATGACCAGGAACATCAGGATGCTGAGGATCGCATCTCCGAAATCTGCCCTGTAAGGAATGGATAACTCGTAGTAGTTCCCGCCTTCCTGCACTGTTGGGTACGTGAAGGGGAAGGCCCCATTGGTGGTTCCAAGCATGGCCTTGTACTGGATCTTCCCTACCGAGGTATCCGGTAGTGGGACGAGTCCGACCAATTTGGTTCCGTTTGACCCGTCCAGTAGCGTACACTGCTCAGAAATCTCACTAAACGCGGACATCTGCCACGGGACCTCGACCCATTCGGTCGGGCCGAAGTCGTTCTGTTGCCTAGTGGGTTCCACGAAGCGCCACATCAGATGAGACCTCGCCATATCTGGGGAGAAGGGGAACATTGGATCTAAGCACAGACCGACGGGGATGTCTCCTTTGGAGGGGACTTCGACATCCATTGGCTCCTGCAACCACTGTGTAGCAGTAGTGTTCTGGATCCCCACTATTGCCCTGTATTGTGGGTCATCTGCCATCTCGACCATGTAGAATGGCACGCCCAAGTTTCTGACTGAGATGTGGGCGATGTCCTCTGGCAACTCATGGAATGCGTTACCGATCTCCATCGTATAACAGTACGAGTTATGGACGCCGTAATGCCAGTCGCAGAAATCCCCCGTGGTGGGGTAGAGGTCTGATGACTGCATTGCGGCGTAATCAGTCATCTGGCCCATCACCTGTCCGTGGTAGACCAGGTACTCATCATCCGGTGCGTAGCAGTCCGTGCAGTGCCCCCATGGCCAGAGTACAAGCTCGGAGTAGGAGTGCCATGTCAAAGTCGACTTGAACTCCGAGGCCCCATCCTCGTTGTCGTCGTTCATCTCGGTCATATCCTGAATGAATTTGGTCTCTGGCTCGCTGTTTCCGCCCATCCAGTCCTCGTCGACAAGCCCATCCGCATCGTCGTCTTTCCCATCCACGTGATCCTCGTTGAGACGTCCGTCCTCATCTTGGTCGACGGTATCCACAGGACCATTGTACACGTCGTTGTTTGGCCCTTCTGCATAACAGAATCCCGGGAATAGGGGGCCAGTGGCCCCTAGGGGTGCGCCCCACTCGAACTGGTAGTTCCTGTTCAGGTCCACACCATCGCAGCCTGGATCAACGGATTCGTCCACATCTGGAATGGGAGTTACACCAGTATGGGTGTTGTCACGTAGATTCTTCCTCCAACCGCTCCGATAGCAGTTCTCCCATGCTGTCTCCCCACAGTACTCCTCCCGATCGTACCTGTTTCCGTCAACGTTGAGCATTGGGATGAGGTATATCTCCCGAGTATTGACCATGTCAGTGATGAACTGCTCGCTGAAGTCCTCGTCCACACCAAGGTCGCCCGGGCCGCAGGGATTCCCATCCCCGTTGCTGTCCTGGAAGGATGCGTTTAGTCTCAGGCAGTCTCCGTCATTGTCGATCCCATCCCAGCCATCCTCGTCGATTAGGCCGTCCCCATCGTTGTCTATTCCTGCCTTGCCGTAGTAGTACGCCAGTGTTTCCAGGAAGAACATGGGCACCTGAACTGACATCCACTCCCTGGCATGGTGGTTGCCCACCAGCATTACGTCGGGACGGTCGGCGTAGTTTCCATCGTCTCCGATGAAATCGTTATACTCGCCTCCACGGACGTCGGCCGTGATCTTCATCCATGGGCTGGGGTGGTTGTAGTACCAGCCCTGGTAGTCGGTCGAGCTGGTCATCTGACCCCTGGCGTTCATTCCCCCCAGTAGCCCCTCGTGGAACTGTAGGAAGTCGGGGTAGTAGGCCGCTAGGGTCTGCATCCTCTGTTTCATCGAGAAGTAATCGTGATACTCCCTGAACTGGAGTTGTTCGGAGTCGCCATGCGGCCCCCATGGGAAAATCTGATTCACATATTCGGTCGACCATGTTTCCTCTGGGGAGGCCCCAGTTTCTGGCTCCTGCGCTTCTGTGACAGGTGCAAGCGCAACCGGTGAGAGCATGCTTAGGAGGAACGGTAGTAGCATGGCAGCGACGGGGGCACCGGGATTGGAAGTCACCTTTCTCCGCGAAGGAAAAGCGTCCTGACCAGCCATGCTATTTTTTGCGGAGAAACCCTAGGTATTGAATCGTACGGACAGCGGTCCGTAGGACCGGGATGACTTTTTGAGGTGGACCTCGTCGCAAAAATCATGACTGTAGGCTCTGATATTGCTGAGAATTTGACCGGTGAGGAGTTGTTTTTGGGCTTCTCAACGCTTGGGTTTGTGTTTCTTGCCATCCTAATCGGGGCTTCCATTTCTGCAGGATTGATATCCAGAAGGGTCCTCTTCCCACGAATAATGGACGTTCTCTCCAAAACTGACAGGATCGATGGGAAGACACTGTTCGCACCGAGATCTCTTGGGTGGATGATTGGGTTGCTAGTGATGTGGCAGTCTGTAGACTGGGTGCTGGAGAACGTAAGTGCTGCAGACGGGGAGTACATCTGGGATAGTGCATTGATGGATGATGTCGGACAGATATGCAGAGCCGGGTTTGTCATCCTCATGCTAATCGCAGCATACAGGCTGGTTGACTACTTGGATGCGTTCATAGTCGTAGAGGGGGACAATATGGCAGCAAGGAGATCCCTTGCCAGTGTTGCTGAGGCCGTAGGAAGGCTGGCCGTAGTGGTCGTTGGAGTCTTCGTTTTGGCAGGGCTGGTGGGATTGAATCTCAACGGCATGATCGCAGGTCTGGGAATTACGGGTCTGGCACTAGCACTTGCGGCGAAGGACTCTGTTGCAAATATCTTCGGAGCGATTTCGATAATTATCGACCAGCCTTTCAATGTCGGAGACTGGATAATTGTGGAGGGAGTTGAGGGCGAGGTGATTACCATTGGACTTAGGACTACAATGATCAGAACTGGCAACGACACTATTGTCACAATTCCAAATTCCAACATCACAAACTCACCCGTGGAGAACTTCACGATGAGGAGGTTCAGGAGGATTAGGCCCTCGTTTGAATTCGAAGAGGATAGCGACCAGAGTGATCTGAAGAAATTCTGCGACTCCCTGTGTGAGCAGGTGCTTGCCGATCCTAGGGCAACCAAGCATGGTGATTCCTGGGTTAAAATCACAAACAGCCTCCCTCCGAAGATTACTGTGTCATGCAATTTCTACTGTGAGTCCAGTTCGAATATCCAGAGAGAATTCACCGAGGATATTCTGCTAATGGGCAGGGCTAGGGGACTGGAGTGCAAGTTGTCCTTCCATGAGCCTAGGCGTAGAGCCAAACTCTAGGTGTTCGTCTTGGCGAGGCTAATCCTAATCCGTCATGGGCAATCTGTTTGGAACGCTGAGAACAGGTTCACTGGTTGGACTGATGTTGATCTATCTGAAAAGGGAGTTAAGGAGGCCGAGGAAGCTGGCAATGAGCTAAGGGATCAAGTGATTGACGTAATCCATACAAGCGACTTGATTCGAGCAAAGAGAACCGCGGAAATTGTCATTCGTGCTAATGTCTCCTCGAAGGGCACTTTGACTAAGTCTGACTGGAGGTTGAACGAGAGGAATTACGGCGCCCTACAGGGGTTGAACAAGGATGAGACGGCGGAGAAGCACGGTGCAGAACAGGTCCATATTTGGAGGAGGTCTTTCGATGTGGCGCCACCCGAGGGAGAGAGCCTGGAAATGACTGCGAAGAGGACGATTCCGTACTTCGAAGAAGAGATCCTTCCCGACCTTGAGTCAGGTGAGAGTGTCCTAGTTTCTGCACACGGTAACTCTCTGAGGTCTATTGTAATGCATATCGAAGGAATCCCTCCAGAGGACATAGTTTCATTCGAGATCGAGACTGGAGTTCCCAGGTACTACGATTACTCCAATGGGGAGCTCAGCCTAATCGATTGAATGGGACCTCTGGAGATGGGGACATTCGACGATAGGTTAGCATCAGAGCTGCACTGGCAATCATGAAAAGCGAGGGTACGAATATTTCCTGTGAAGAGGGTGGGAAAGTTCGGTAAATTGAGGTAATTCCGAAGAATCCCGCCATAATAGACAAGGCACCTATTGTCCTGTTGTTGAACATCTTCTTCTGAAAACTTGGGACGTAGGCGATTAGTCCGACTGCTGGCTCAGGGGCTCCCGATTGATTGGAAGTAGCCTCAATTACGTCCAATAGGCACTGCTCGTACTCCCAGATGGCAAGACCGCCTCGATGAGAGTAAAACACGTTATCAGATGACCACTTGCTGGGAGCTGTTTCTCTCCACCCCTCTATCAGCGAGAGCCTCAGTCCGACGATGTCCAAATCTGTTCCCGAGGAATGGTGTAGCCTTGACAGATCGTGAATTAGCGAGGCGAGGTCTCGGATTGCTGGAAATCCGCAATTCGGTGGATTCAGGGCATCGGATAGTCGTGGTCTGCCGATTCTAACAGAGCCGTCGCTGAAGTCTTCCAGCCTAACGTCGCCTATGCAGAGCATGCATTCTGAGTCTCTTGAGTATGGTGCCCTCCAAATGGAATGGGCATTGAGTACCTCCTCCAATCCAGAAACCCTGGAATTCCACCTATTCGGGTCTGCGGGGGTGACTCTGATTCCCTCCACATGCGTATGCACTGACCCTAGTTGCCTCCCACAATCCCTCAGGATCTCTTCCGCGTCGTACTTCGAGCCATTCTCTAATACGCCCAGAAGAAGTTCCCTGGAGTTGGTGCTTTTCCCAATTTTCTTCCTCATGGAGATGACTTCTGAACCGTTCCAGGAGTAGCCACCACATGGCAAGTCACAGGACCCCGGGTATGAGTTGACTCTCTTCCTGAGCAAACCGTCGGACCCCCAAGGAAGGAATTCCGCCACCCATTCAGTCTCGGAGCTCAGGTGCGCTACAGGCCCTCTAACATGGTCAGAAGTAGTAACTTGAACTATGGATTGAGGATCGGGGACCTCTCCCCAAGAGTCCAGTTCGGAGACAGTTTCCATCCAATCAGAAGGCTCTGTCATTTCTGAAGGTTGAATCATGGAGCAAGATAGCCCGGATAGAGGCCCTCTCCCTGAGAATTCTAGGATCTCGAACCCACGTGGGGCGATTTCGCTATGCTCAATCTGAGGCAACGCCCCTGGTCTCCAAGATCCTACTCCCTCCGGCATCTTCTCTCGGGACTAGGAAGAGGTTCAAGGCTTCATTGAATCGGTCTGCGAAGGCTTGAATCGTAATGGCCCAAGCGAGTACTGTGGACCAGAGTAGCGCCGAAATCCCGATTGCAGTCGACATGGATGGAACCTTGATCCTAACCGACATGAGTTGGGTCAGCATCAAGAGAGTGATTCTAAGGCGGCCATGGACCATAGTTGGAATGCTGGCAAAGGAGTTCACAGGAAGACGGGCCCAGTGGAAAAGGGACTTGGCAGAGAGGTTGACGTTCGATCCTGCTGAATTGGAATATCACGAGGGGTTCCTTGACTGGATCACTGGCGAAAGGGCAAAGGGAAGGACTTTGATTCTCGCTACCGCATCTGACAGGATTATTGCAGAGCAGGTCGCTGGTCACGTAGGGCTATTCTCGGATGTGATGGCATCTGACTCGTCGTTCAACCTTAGGGGCGAGAAGAAGGCCGAGGCCCTGGTATCAAGATTCGGGGAGGGCGGGTTCGCATACGCAGGCAACAGCAAGCATGACTTGCCGGTCTGGGAACGTGCCGGAGAGGTGATCGTTGTCAATCCAGAAAGGGGCCTTCTTGACAGGGTCGGGGATTCGGCTGACGTTATTTTCGAATAGTGTCATTTCTGGTTAGTTGTCTTAACGTCAATACTCCCCCGAGCAAATATGGGAAGGAGGGGGAAGCGCCTTGGTCGAGGGGTCGACAATGTGGCAAAGCGTCTTCTGAAGTACAGAGTCTTCTCCATTCCTGCGCGTTTTGCATCGAACTCCTGGTTGGCTTGGAGTTTCGTCTCAAGGTTGGACAGAGTTCGTGCACGTAGGAAACGCGATAGGATTTCCAGTGAAGGCCTCCCTCAGCACGTCTCCATCATAATGGACGGTAATCGCAGGTTCGCCTGGAGCCTGAGCATGGGTGCCGATATTGGTCACAGGCATGGGAAGGAGAAGTTGAAGGAAGTGATGGATTGGGTACTCGAACTGGGAATCCCCTACCTCACGGTATATGCTCTCTCGACGGAGAATCTGTCCAGTAGGGACTCAGACGAACTGGATGCTTTGTTCGATTTGTACGTAGCCGGGCTGAATGAGATAGCTGAAGATGAGAGGATCCACTCCAAGGAAGTCAAGGTTAGGGTCGTAGGCAGGACGGAGGAACTCCCAGATAGGGTCAATCAGGCAATTGAAAACGCCCAAGAGAGGACTAGTCAATACTCCAAATTCACATTCACTGTGTGCCTTGCATATGGTGGGAGGGAGGAGATTGTCGATGCTGTGAAAGGGATTGCTGCTGATCATGCTTCGGGGAGCTTGGCTCTGGAGAGGATTGACACGGCCGAGATTTCCAATCGCCTTTACGATGCAGAGATCCCGGATCCAGATTTGGTAATCAGAACAAGTGGGGAAGAGCGAGTCTCAAACTTTCTTCTTTGGCAGATTGCATATTCCGAGCTATACTTCACCGACGTTCACTGGCCTTCATTCTCGAAGGCGGATTTGTACGATGCGATAGAAACCTATCAGATGAGGAGGAGGAGGTACGGTGAGTGAGGGGTTTCGGAACCCATCACTGGCTGTGGATGCGATTTGCCTCAGGGACGATGGTACAGAGGTCCTTCTAATCAGGAGAGGTCATGCTCCGTGGGAAGGCAGGCTCGCCTTTCCTGGCGGTTTCGTCGACTATGGGGAGGATCCTGAAATCGCAGTACTGAGGGAACTTCTAGAGGAGACTGGGGTAGAAGGTCGAAATCCGCAACTGTATGCTGTGAAAGGCAGTCCAGATAGGGACCCTAGGAAACACATAGTTTCAATATTCTACATGATTCATGTTGATGCAGAATCTGAGCCCGAGGCTGGAGATGATGCCGCAGAAGCCGAATGGGTGAAGATGAATAGCATCGTGTCGGAAGATATTGCGGGGGACCACTTCGATATAATCGAGCAACTTCGCAAGTAAACCTAAACACGGAACCTCTTGGCAGATGTATGAGCAAGAAACTGGAGATTGACACTGGAGAGCCGAAACTAGGACCCTATACACCTGGAATAACCGTCAAAGACCACATCTGGCTATCTGGCCAGATTGCAGTAGATTGGGGCGATGACATAGAATCCCAGACATCTGGTGTTCTTGCTAAAATCGATGACTTGCTTGCTGCGGCGAACAGCTCCAAGGCCGACCTCGTCAAGGTGACCATCCTGATGACTGACATTGATTTCTATTCTAAGATTAACGAGATTTATTCGGATTGGCTTACTGAAACAATCCCCCCTGCCAGAGCTGCCTACGAAGTCCCGAAACTACCGGGTGGAGCACTAGTAGAGATTGTTTGTGAGGCATTCAGGAATTCGGGAGAATACAGTACCGATTTCACCGCAGAACTTGAGGAGGCCCTGGTATAGTGAAAATTGATGATATCATTGTGAAAAGGTTCGAGTCCCCGGATGAGGTTAGGGTATTCGAGAAGGGCAAGTTCGAGGTTGTTCACTTCGAGAGTATGACGATCGGAAGGGCCACTTACTACCCAGGGTGGAAGTGGTCAGAGGACGTGTCTCCGATTTCAGGCACTGACTTCTGCGAGGTCGAGCATTTGGGGATGGTCGTGTCTGGGGTTGCAACCTGCGCTTTCAAAGATGGAGAAGTACACGAATTGCGGGCTGGTGACCTTTTCTACGTCGGACCAACCCCTCATGACAGTTGGGTAGTTGGAGACGAGGATTACGTGTCTCTGCATTTCCATGGTGCAGAGAAATATGCGAAGTGAAGTATTTCTACAATGGAATGGGCAGAATCGAATAGGTGGAGTTTGAATGAGCGTTTTCAAGGCTTATGACATCAGGGGAATTGCCGGAGATGAGTTGGATGTTGAATTCTCCGAGAGGCTAGGAAAGGCGATTGCAACCCATCTAGGAGCCAAATGCGTCTCGGTAGTAAGAGACATCCGAGAATCCAGTCCCAGTTATCACAAGGCCTTCGTAAGCGGACTCAGGTCGGCGGGAGCCGATGTAATTGATCTGGGAATATCCACCACAGGGGTCCTGTACAGATCAACGGTGGATCTTCCCGTAGATGTCGCTGTAGCAATTACCGCTAGCCACAACCCACCCGAGTACAACGGTTTCAAGATCTGCCAGGGAAAAATGCCACTAGGTGGAGAGGGGCTGCAGGACATCAGGAGGACCTTCGAGGCTGGTGATTTCAGAACCGGCGATGGTTCTTACCAGGACATGGGCGACTACGAGGATTCCTACATTGAGTCAATCGTGGATAGCGTTGGAGAGCCCTCGAGAAGGGTCAAGGTAGTTCTTGACTGTGGAAATGCCGTTCCTGGCCCATTGGCCCACAGAGCCCTTGAGAGACTAGGGGTGGATGTGATTCCAATCTACTGTGACTGGGATAACTCGTTCCCAAACCACCCTCCCGACCCAACTAGGCAGGAGAACATGGTTGATCTCGGAAAGGCAGTCGTCGAAAACGGTGCAGAGTTCGGAATAGGGATGGACGGGGATGGTGATCGCTTGGGAGTAGTGGACGAAAATGGCAATTTTATCCATCCTGACAGATTGATGGGGATATTTGTAAAAGACGTGTTGGAGAATGTCGATGAAGGTGCTTCTGAGGAGGAGAGGACCGTCTTCTACGACGTCAAGTGTAGTATGGCCCTGGAGGATGCAATCCTCGGTTTCGGAGGAGTCCCCAAGATGGTCAGGACCGGTCACACTTTCATGAAGTTGGAGCTAAGGGAGAACCCTGGTTCACCGATGGCGGGAGAGATGTCTGGACACTTCTTCATGAATGACCACTGGGATGGTTTTGACGATGCCATATACAATGCTGCTAGGCTTCTTGAAATCGTGGGCAGGAGCCCTGCTCCCGATCAGGGTGGAGTCAGATTCTCTGAAAGGTTCGGATTCATGCCCGAGTATCCCTCGACTGACGAGGGCAAGGTGCCACTAGTCGGGGAGAGGGATGTTGTGATGGCTGCTGTAAAGCAGGCTTATGCGGATATGGAGTTCTCGGAAGTGGATGGGGTCAGGGTGAGATACGAAAGGGGCTGGTTCCTCTGCCGTCCAAGTAACACAGAGCCGATATTGGTGATGAGGGCTGAGGCTGAGGATCAGCCTGCTCTGGACGAGATTCTAGCGGATATAGAAGATAGGATAGGGCATGTCGCCGACATTGGGAAGCTAAAGTGAGTCGCTAGTCAGCGGACATCGTACTCACCGATTCTCTTATGCCAGAATCTAGGGTGGTCGCTTCGCTGCCACTGTAGCTTAGCCTGGTAGAGCGTCTGATTCGTAATCAGAAGGCCGAGAGTTCGAATCTCCCCAGTGGCTCCATCATCGTGCCAGTCCAAGGCTCCCCAAGTCATCGCTATGCTTCCTGCAGGATTCTTTCAGGGATGCGATCACTGGCATTGGTTCTCCAGAGAGGAAACTCATGGTTGAGCCCCCTCCCGTACTGTTGTGAGAGACAAGGTTGGCGGCGCCCCTGCTGTTCACCAGAGCACTGGTGTGCCCCCCTCCGATGATTGTCATGGCATTGGCCTCAGTGCACATATTGAGGATCTCTATCGTTCCGAAAGCGAATTCTGGAAGTTCGAAGTAAGACGCTGGGCCGTTCCATAGAATGCATCCCGCATCTTCCACAAGCGGTTTGAGTGCCCTTAGTGTCTCTATCCCGACATCGTATATCGGGTCCTCGGAAGGTAGTTCTTCAATGGATAGTGGCTTTCTCCTCCCATCGGACTCGACGGCCACGTCAACCGGGAGGAAAGCCTTCTCCGGATGCTCTGACAGTATCTTCTCAGCCATCTCCCATGCTATTTCGAAGTCATCACCAAGTGAGTTTCGGATGAACTCCCTGTTTCTCTCCCCGATGTCATTGCCATCTATCCAGAGCATCAAATTCCCAGTGACTCCGACGAAGGCTATTCTGTCAACCTCCCCCTTTGAGATGAGGTTCAAAGCCACCCTGACCGAGTCGTCGCATTTTGCCCCTCCGAGGATTGCTAGGTACGGGCTTGGGGGGTCCTTCAATGCCATTCTCAGGCTGCTGATCTCCTTCTCCATCAGAGTCCCTGCGATGCAAGGAATCGATTTGGTAAATCCCGTCAGGGTGGGTGATCTCCTGTGAGCTGCTGCAAATGCATCCGTGACGAATGCATCTGAGACCGAAGAGAGCGTGGTTACAATGTCAGTATCCTCGGTATCCTCGTTTGAACCGTACTTCACACCATACTCCTCCTCGTTACCCCTAACATTGTCCAGGAAGATGACGTCTCCATCTGACATATTCTCAATCTCCTCGATCGCCTGAACGCCACAGACATCCGGTACGAATTTTATTGGCCTCCCCAGAATCTCAGAAAGCCTATCGCAGTGCCTAGACATGCTTGTGAAGTCGGATTTACCCGGTCTCGACTGGTGTCCCATGATCACCACCTTTGATTGCTCGAGGGCCTGCAGGGTCGGGACCACGCCCCTTAGCCTCCCATCGTCAAGCAGCCTTCCGGAAGAGGGCTCTAGAGGTGAGTTGACATCAACTCTGTAGAGGACGGTTCTCCCTTTCAGGTCAACGTCTTCGAGGGTCAGGACCCCTTCCACATGACCTCCACAAGGAAGGTGGTTTTGGCCGTTGTGGATGATTCTCAGGATCTTTTTGACCCAAAAATCCTTTCTGTCATGGCAATCCAAGACCGATTGTGGAATGGGATACATCGACACTAGTCGGTCCCGAGGGGGAAGACTGGAGAGTGCCCGTATCGGAGTTGGAAGACAGACAGAGGAGGATGTCAATTGCCTTGGCCGAGGAAGGAATCGAGTCTGCTTACATCGAGGATCCCGTTGAGCTGTACTGGCTCACAGGAGGCCGACAGAACTCAGCCATTCTCATTGGGGCCGAGGGCACTGGCATTCAGACCAGGCATCTAGTTCGCAGATCGGTTGCGAGAGCTGCATTCGAGGGAGGTGCAGATGACTGCCCCCACCTGACGGAGAAGCACCCCCGTATGGGGGAGCTGTCTGGCATGTTGGCAAAGTTCGGATGCGTTCAGAGGCCTGCAATGACCGGGGCAAAGGTACCCCAGAGCCGATGGAGCTTCATTAATGGGAAAATGGAAGGTCTGGAGGGTCCTTCTCGCGATTGCACGAATACCCTGTTCAGCCTGAGGGAGGTGAAATCGGATTGGGAGTTATCGATGATCCGAGAGAGCGGTGAGATCAACCACTCCATGTTCGAGTCTATCCGCGAATCCGGGGGCACAGGGAAAACCGAGTTGGAGATGGCTGGGGTTGCTGAAGACGTCAGCAGGGCTTCTGGGTTCGGAGGGAGCATCCGTATGAGGAAGTGGCCGATGGACTGCGACAGGGTGGTAATCGCTGCAGGCAGTTCCGGAAGGGTCCCCTCTTTCTTCGACTCGGCCGTCGGTGGGGTTGGCGGGAGTCCGATATCCCCCCTTGGGGCCGGGTTCTCCAAGGTCAAGGAGGGAGAGCCGGTTCTGATTGACATCGTTCATGTCCACAGGGGTTATGTTTCCGATTGCACCAGGATGTTCCATTCCGGACATCTGGGGAATGAATGGCGGAACAGACTGGATGACATGATCGAGATCGGATCGATAGTCAGGGATACCCTAGGCAGGGGGGAAGACTGCTCGAGAGCCTGGATGGCGGGCAGGGAGGCCGCCGAGGAAATGGGTCATGGTGGGAACCTGATGGGGATTGGCCCCGAACAAGCCAGCTTCCTAGGCCATTCGGTCGGGTTGGAGCTTGATGAGACTCCGGTGGTTGCAGATGGTTTCGATAGGCCGCTCGAGCTGGGTGGGACCATGGCAATAGAGCCGAAGGTGATCCATGAGCATGGAGCGATAGGGGTCGAGGACACCTGGTCCAGGACCGCTGAGGGAATGGAATGCCTTACCTCGGGCGATAGGCTCCCTAGTTTGATTCAGTGGTAGACATGAGTAAGTCCTCCGGAGCAGTCCATAGAACCGTGGCTAGGACGCTGAGGAAGCGGAACGACCCACATGGGAAGCCGATCATCGACCCATCGATTCTGAAGGGCGTGGAGATAGATGACGCGGGAATTGTTGAGATTTGGATAAGACCTAGCAACCCCCATTGCCCCTGTTGTCTGGATGACCTGATTGACCTTAGGGGGGTGTTGAGTAAGCAGCGGGGTGTTCTCGCGTGCCATATCGAGATTGTTGGAATCCCTCATTCGGACAGGTGGACAGCAGCAATCAACGAGTAGTGTTCTGAATTGCTCAGAATAGTATTCATTCCATTGGGCGCGACGCAATGCACAATCGATGGAACTAACATGTAATACCCTAAAAACGGATCAACCACTTTCATATTCAACTAAATGTTTATTTGGATTACAGATTTATTCTCCCACATGAGTGTAGAGCAAAATAGTGGTTGGAGATGGAATGAATGGAATAGTTCGGAACGGATGTTAATTGCAACTTTCTTAGCCACTATCTTCAGTTTATTTCTAGCCTGGCGTGATGTAGGATTTGCTACCAGAGCGGGTATAGAGACAGGTGAAGGATGGGTAGCTCTAATTCTTGTTGCTTATCCTGCGGTATCAATTTTAATGGGCAAGAAAGTAAAGAAAAATGCTGCGATTATAGTTATGATTATTGCTATTTTGTTTGGCATTTTGAATATTATCGAGGGATACGAACTTTGGGAAGCTGACGGGTTCTTTATCTTGGAAGATACATGGATGGATTTCAATGGAATGGGTGCTTATCTCTTTGTCCCAATAGCCATCATGGGATTAGTTGGTGCTATGAAGTATAGCGCCCCTGTTCCGTCAGTAGGGGAAGACGAGTAAGCAGGGAAAGACGATACACACTAACGAATATTGAAACTATGCGCCCCCCTTTGCTTATTTGGGATAATCAATGGGCTACGGTTTAAATCCCATTTGTTCAGATTTGACTGAAGTAACCGTTGTACTGCGATACCGCTCACACGCTAGCCTCTGTTTCACCCTGTTTCCTCTTTCTTTGATGCTTCTGGTTTCCTGCCACGTATCACTCGGGTGTTGAAAAAGGCTCCAGCGAACATCCCTATCATCCAACCTCTGGTGCCGATCAACAAATCGGCGATGAACATGGAGTTGGAAATTATGACCGTGCTAATGGTCATTCCAGAGATAATCCCCTTGATGCTTGCTTCCGTGGGCTTTGTGGCTATCTCCACGACAGCATCGGTGATGATGTAGACGATGGCGAGGAAGACGATGAATTCCTCCATAGGAAAACTCGGCGCAGTAGTGGCATCCACGAGTCTACGGCGAGGCTGAGTTGCTTTACGATTGGGGTGAAGGGGGGCCTAGGCCCTTTTGACGCTGGAGTTCATTCTTCCCAGTTGTTCCTCTCACCAACCTCGGCTAGCTTCTGGGAGATTCGGGTGTAGAGCCACCATGACATTACCGAGATTCCGATTACAGACACAGTGAGGGAGACCAGGTAGCTGGACATTCCAAATTCACCGGTCCTCCCACCGGGTCCATCTCCCGGTCTGCTTGTTGAACCTCAGTCCGGCCTTCTTCATCCACTTGTTGAACTTAGTAGCGCCTGCTCCAGTGGCGATGATGAATTCCTCCCTGTCCTCCTGGGCCTGGATGTATCCCTTTGCCGCGATCGTCTGGTCTATCCACTCGTCTATGCTCATCAGGACTCCGGAGAGCGTGCTTGACTCCAGTGCCGCCTCCAGTTCCTCGGCCGAGGCCCCGGCCGACTCCAGGTCCCTCATCATCAGGTCGGTGATTGATCTGGACTTGTCCTTCCTCGGGGGCTTGATGACTGGGAGGCGGGGCTTCATCTTCGGGTCGATTGTAATCCTGGAGCCGTTGTTTAGCCTGCCCTCGACCGATTGTGCCATCGCAGCGTGGAACTCCTCCTCGCAGTCCCAGCAGACGAAGGAGAAGTCAGTGGGGCTCTCCATGATGTTGCTTCCCCTTGGGTCCATCTCCTCACCGCAGTGCGGGCATGCGTGGAGGCACAGTACCGGAGCAATCTTCCTGCGGAAGTCCACGATGTCCTGTGGGGTTCCGGAGAGTTCGAGCATCTCGTGGTCCCTGGCAGCCTCCAGACCCCGGGTCTCGAGTTGGTCCCTGATCTTCGATCGCTGCTCGTCCTTGGATTCGTCGTCGAGGTTGTTCTCCAGCTTGACGATCAGCTCTATCGTCTTGCCCAGCCTGTTCATCACGAGTTTCTTGTTCCTGAAGTCCTCGACCCTTACTAGGCGCAGTTGTTCCTTCTTCTCCTGCAGTTCAGCATGGATGTCTTTCTGCTCGCGCTTGAATCGAGTCTCCTCGATCTTGTCTGGCTTCTTCTTGTCGTCGGAGAGGACGTCGGCTAGGAATCTCTGCCTCCCGGATGACCTGGGGCCTGCCTTCACCGCATCGAGGACCGAATTAGCCACTTCTTTCTTGATGCCGTAGTTGTTGATGAGGGTCTCAGAGTCGAGCTTCTTGAGATCACCAATCTTGATCCCCCCGTCAGAGAGGATTTGAGCGGTGGTCTCGTCGATTCCCCGCCTCAAAAGAGCGAGATAGGTGTCCTTCTTTGCCACTAAATCCCTCCCGTTCGCTCAGGTAACATGTCCACCTAGGCTGACCTTCGGAAGGGGGGGGCCTCTATCAAGTCGATGTCAAATTGTCCGGATTTTCTACTCCGAGGAGATAGCCGAAGCGATCTTTATCCAGTCCAATGGCTCTAGGTTCTCCGGCCTGAGATCAGCCCAACCTTCCTCCAACTCTGGGTGTTCGGAAGAGAGGAGTCTGGATGCAGATTTCGCCCATCTGTCCCTATGCCAACCCGATACCCGGGAGATTCTGGATGGGGGTTTCGAAAGCAGTGTCCTCATCTTCCTCCTCCTGTTCGAGAAGCAGTGCCTGGTGATTATCCTGAACAGCTGCCTGTTCGTCCCTTCGGCCTCCGGCCTGCTTGCTGGCTTTAGGACGACGAGCCTGGATTGAACGCGTGGGGATGGGCTGAATGAGCTTGGGGAGACCTTCCTGTCCATGGAGACGTCGAAGTCTAGCCACAGGTTCAGCCCCAGCGGACCGATGTCATACGGGGCGGATTCCATCGCCATCCTCTGTGCGAACTCCTCCTGTACGAGTAGGATTGAGAGTTGTATCGGTGTCGAGGAGTGGTATTTCGTGATCCTGTCAATTATTGGGCTCGAGATCTGGTAGGGGAGGTTAGAGATGACGTGGGTAATTCCCTTAGGCCACCCTCCCGAGACTGCGTCTGCCTCCTCTAGGGTCAGGGATTGTTCGCTTTCCCGGAATACCCTCCTCAGGTGTTCCACGGACTGCTTGTCGATCTCTATCGCTGTGACGTTGGATTCGCTTCGAAGCAGTGCCAGGGTTAGCGAACCGGGTCCAGGGCCGACCTCCAGGACGTGAGAGTCCCCCGAGAGTGGGCATTGGAACTCCTCGGTGAGGCGAATGGTCCGCTCTATTACCTCGTCATCCACGAGATAGTGCTGACCGAGCGATTTGCTGGGCTTTACCCTGTCTCTCAGAAGGTCCACGAGAAGGCGGGTGTCGAGGCCTTCCAACGTCTCCATGTCACTGCTCTGTACGGACTAGCAAATCAAGTAAGCGGGGAGTCTGTGCAACATCCTCCATCTCCTTGACGTATCTTTCTGCTAGGAGTCTGACTGACTCGATGCCGCAAGCCTCGTCGACGTCCTCGAAGGCGTGCCATCCTGCAATGCCTCTCTTTTGGACCATCTGAATGGCCTTGGAGTTCCCGATGCCGGATAGCAGCTGGAAAGAGTGGAATTTCAGTGACATTGGTCCCGCGCTGTTGTAGAACGAGATGTGCCTTTCTGGGTCTGCTTGGATTGAGCTCGAGAGGGCCGTTATCAGCTCCTGCTGCGAGGTCCCGCTCAGGTCCTTGAGTCGCACTTCAGAGAGGGAGCCGATGCTTTCCACGGGAATCTCGACTGTCTCCCCTACCGAGATTCCGGCGATGTCGCTCACTCTAGCCCTCAATAGGTACAACGATGGCTCGCTGATGCATTGGATCTCATGGCCTATTGGTCTTCTTTCTTGTATGTCTAGGACCCTTAGCCTGGACTCCCCATGGAATGGGTCTTCGACCTCCTCGTCGGGGTCTTTTGGGTCCCTTGGCTGCATATTCTCCGACCACCCAGAATGGTTCTCCCTCATGAATGAGTTGTTTGAAAGCGATTTGGTCACTATAGGACATGTTGTCGGATCACGGTGATGACTTCTTCTATTTCCGAGGTGTCCATGGCGATCCTCTTGCTGGCGATTATCACCCTCACATCAGAAACCGTGAGAGGAGAGAGCTCGGCTATCTTCGACGATACCTCGGGGTATTGCTTCAGTTTCTCGTTTTCCATCAAGGCGGCGAATAGGGCGGAGTAGACGGCTGGATCGGTCTTGATGTCCCCGGACGGGTGTCCGCTGGCGCTGGCCTTCCATTCCGCGTGTTGTAGTGCCATCGTCTGCTCGTAGGAGATCTCCCCCCTTCTCTCGATGGCCTCCAGGAGCCTGTCTCTAACAGTAGCAAAGTCAACGAATTCTTTCTCGGTCATATTTTCACCTACTCAATCGGCCTGAGGTGTTCAGGTCGAGCGACTACGGTCTTCATCATATTGCCGTCAGCGACCCTGATCACATACGCTCTTCCCTGGGAGCCGGAGATCACACCGGTCCTTCCTTGGAAACGCCTGTGCGGCATGCCCTTCTGCTGGGCGCCATCGAGCACGATAGCGACCTTGTCGCCTTCCTCGTACGTATGCATGGACCTGCTGATAAACAGTCTCCTACGCTCCCTCTTGTCCTTCCTGAGGATGCTTCGAGTTCCCTGTCTAGTTCCCTTTGTCCTAGTGACCATGCTCTCACTGCTCCATTATCGCGAATCCGGGCGACCTGTGGGGCGTTCTTAAGGACTCGGATGTCATTTTCCCACTCATTCCGAATGAATCTCGAGGACATCGAGCCATATGACTTCGCAATCCGTTCCTAGTACGCTTTGGACGGAGGGCGTGGTCCTCCCCTCATCGGAGTGCACCAGTTCCTTGACGTAGGTTCCAGCTTCGCATCTCATGGTTACTTCTACCTCATCCCCTTCGAATCTTACTTCGTCGATGGAGGTGACCTTCCTCCTTCTCGTCTTTGCAGCTCTCCTGTGTGATACCCGCTGTGGCGTTTCTTGATCGATCACTTGGCCATCCAGCGAGAGGATTGCCTGTTCTGCGGCCTCGGTGTCCTCCAGTCCCTCGGCTCTGAATCTAATGGTGTAGGTCTTCTCCGACCTGGACTGCTTTACCTCGTTGACCTTCTTCCTCGTGCACCAAGTCAGGCTGTCGACCTCGACTTTGCCAGAGGCACTTTCTTTCACCAAATCGACGAGGCCTTCGACTGGGAGATTCCTCTTTGACGGCTTCTTGACTTCCAGGACGAACGGACGGCCCGACCCGAGGCATCTGACATCGATATCCTCCCTCCCCATCCCATGGAACGATGTGTCTTCTGCGCCGAGGGCGCCCCTAATCGGTTCACCGATCAGGTCTTGCACTGAATCGATGTACTGAAGGCCTGTTTCCTCGCAAGACTCGCAGCCTGTTGCCCTGCCTCTGCAAGCCCTGCAGGGCCAACGTGTCTGCGGGATGCCCCGTGAGACTTTCCTATACCTCCCATAGAGGAATATCGGCCTCACGTCTACGTCGACCCTCAGAGTCAAGCCATCAACAAGGACCATCACATCTGGCTTCTCCTTGACGAAGTCCACTTCCTTGTTGAGGCTCCTGATCCTCTCGTGGATCGACTCGACGATGGCGCCTTTGAGGTGGTACGATCCGGCTGCTCCGTACTTGCTTCTTATCCGATCCTCCTCTTGTACGAGGTCCTTGGGCAGGTGGATACCGAATTGCATCGTCGAGAATTCCGTGTTGGAAAGGGTTTCAAACACTCTGTCCACGATATTTTCGATATCGTCGAAAAGGTTCTCGCATAGAGGGCAATAGTCCTGGATTATCTTTGACTCCAGTTCTGCATCCCTGAGGAAGGCATCTTCCCTGATTGATGAACCGGAATCCTGACCGGTCCCCCTGGAGTGGAATCCTGAAATTCGAGCTAGGCAATGGTTGCATGCCCCGATCTTGATTACATGGGCTATCCCCAAAGGTGCTGGGCAAGGGGGGGAGTCCCAATTCACTGTGCTACCTTCGAATTCCAGGTCATCCCCATCGAACCACGCCTCCTCCGAGCCTTCTTCTTCCGGCTCTTTCTCTTCGGATTCTAGTTCGGATGAGGCGTATCCTGCAGAGGCGTATAGTTGCCACTCATCCTCCTCTTCCAACTTATCTCCAGCACCCTCCGGTTCCCTATCTCGCATGTAAATCGCCGCCGAAACGCCGGGGAGGACCCTCTGCTTCGACAGGGTTCGGTATGGAAGTGAGGATTTGATTCCTTCGTATTGGGGGCTAAGCATCGGGGGTGCCGTGTAATTCGCAAACCTCTCTTAGGTGTTTGAAGGAGTGGATGCCGCTTGAGCACCCGGTGGGCCATTCCAATTGTATCCCATATCGACCGACTGGGGTTGCCTTGGGCTTCTCGACCCTCAAACGCAATATCTCCTCTTCCAACTCTATCTTCCTCTGCTCGTTTTCCTGGCGTGGTTTGCATTTTGCGCACTGGCAATTGGAGCGAATTTTCAGGTAGCTGATCCTGAATGCGTTTCCATCTGCGAATCTCATTATGCAATGCTCATCGCTTCTCTCCAATTCGATGAGCAAATCTCTTGACACGCCATTACCTCGTGAATCGGTCTAACAAAGACGCCTCTATGATTGTATTTCAAATTGGAGCGGCAAATAAATTGAGCCTAGCCAATCGTGACGAGGGCATGAGGGAAATCGGCGAGGTCATTTCCTTCTCGGACTGGCCTGATTTCCAACCCAACATGACGCCCAGGGAGATTTTCCTCGAGGGGAGTTTTGGCGGGTCCTACTGGAGGCCGATTTTCTCGTCGGTCGTTTCCAAGAGCCTCAGTGACCAGCATCTGGAATTCGAAGAATGGTGGGAGGGCATAGATGACCACATGCTGACTAGTCCCGAATACGATAGGAAGAGGAACAGGTTCGGGGTGAATTGCGGGACACCGCTGGAGATGTGGGAGTCCAAGGGTTGGATGCGGGAGCAGGACCCGTATGGATGGGTCCAGTGGTATTGCAGGTTCTTCAAGGGGAGGAGGAGCCCTGACGATGAGAGGCAGATTGGCAGATGGAAGTCTTTCGCGGGACCCAAGGGGAGGTTCAGAATCCAGCTGATGAACCGAATCATCTCCAACGAAGGGACCCATGACGACGAGGGGGTCAGCCCGGTAATTAGGCAGTCCCTCCAGCACTGGGCATACAGGTTGACAATTTCGGACTTTGAAGAGTATGCATTTGAGAAGTGGAAAGGAAGTATTTCTTGAGGCTGAAATTCTCATATCTGAAGAATGAAATAGGGCTATTTCCGGCAACGCCTGTCTGACACTGGAGAGTTAGCATGTACAACTACAATCACGAGACCATCGTTGAGGCTGATGCTGAGTCCACCTTCGCCTGGTTCGAGCACGAGGGCTCATTTCGGAGGCTCATGCCTCCTTGGGAGGTAGCCGAGGAGGTTCGTGCCGATGAGTCTCTCGAGGTTGGTTCCCAGAGGGTCTTCAGATTCCCCATGGGGCCGATAAAGATGACATGGGTGGCGGAGCATACTGGTTACGAGCCCCCGCACTTCTTCGCGGACAAGATGGTGAAGGGCCCCTTCTGGTCGTGGAGTCATGACCACCACCTCATCGAAGAGGGAGGGGTTACGAAGGTCGTTGACGAGGTGACGTACCAAGTCCCATTCGGGTCATTGGGCAATCTGGCCGACAGGATCCTGGGAGGTAGGCTCGTCAGGCGTAGGCTAGCACAGATGTTCACTGCTAGGGAGTTGAGATTGCAGAGGGACATGGCCCAGCATGCCAAGTTCTCAGAGGTGGGGAGGAAGCGGATTCTCGTTGCCGGTTCCTCTGGCATGATCGGCACCCAGCTGGT
>Ga0208277_1000419_pt1 | contig 25211 bp, 16 predicted proteins | sample ETNtaG_5_FD_185782 | JGI IMG/M metagenome (GOLD analysis project Ga0208277, IMG submission 185782) | Marine microbial and viral communities from oxygen minimum zone, Eastern Pacific Ocean - ETNP201406SV205 (SPAdes) (version 2) | ecosystem: Environmental > Aquatic > Marine > Oceanic ...
TTGCGTAAAACCTGAACAGTCATTTCCTTTTGATGAATTTCCGCCCCAAAGATATGGAATACCTATCATGGATATCGCATTAGAAATCAGCAGACTTTCCTGATTTATATAGTCTTGATTTTCCCTGACTAATTCAATTTCTTGTTTATTAATGAACCCAACTCTTCCATCTGGTAAAATTACTTTAGCCCAACTATCTAAATCTTTAGAATGGATTAACAAATTATTCAACACTGCATCGCTAACAGGTATACTTGATATGTCTGGTTCTAAATGGATTACAGAGTTCAATTTTTTAACTCTGTGTTTGGCTTTTTCTTTCCAACTAGAAGCATAATCTGTTGTGCAATGATGAACCGATGACTTGGTTATCCAACCCACATAATCATAGTGGGTTTGACAAAGAAACCAGTCTCCTTCTTTAAAAAGTATTTTTACCAAATTTCCCATTATTGCCTGATCTACCATTTGAGCTGTATGGGAAGAGCGATCTCTGATTGGCGCAACGCTTACATTTATTATTCCAAAGATGCTATCCTTTAGTATGCTATCTGGTAGTAGTATTACGTCATTTACAAATGATAGGGAGTCTGAAAAGGATTTTATGTCATTAAAATATTCATCATTCGTAGTCATCCCAGATATAAGTAGACCTTGCTCACTTTGATTTATAACAATTTCATTGACCTCTAATGAGCTATCTAAAATATGTTTTTCACTAATTTGTTTGATTCTTTTATCCAAATCAATTTTATGAATGCTCAAGGATGTACAATGGCTAAGTAGCAAAAATGAAATTGAAAATAAGCTAAAAGAACGTAATGCAATCATCATTAATTAGTAACTAACCAGTTACAAATTTCATCTTGAAATTTTCTATGTGGTTTTATAGAGCCAACAAAACCGTTGATAAGTATGGAGAATGCCATCGGACCCTTTGATGGACTTAATGCATATCCAGAAAGGCAAGAGACACCTGATAAAGACCCTGTTTTTGCATATATTTTATTTTGTACCTCAATTAGTCTTCCTTCTAATCTAGTATCTTTTTCATTACCATACGGAAGAGTATTAAGAAACAGATCTCGATCTTCTCTACCATGTATGTGGGTGAGTAATTTGACTATTTGGTCAGCAGTAAGAAGATTGTATCTTGATAGTCCAGAACCATCTGCAATTCTAAGTGCGCTTGTATCAATATTAACCTCTTCAAAAAGGTATGTTTTTACCTTTTGGATACCGCTTTCCCAAGTTCCAACAGAGGAGTCAGTAATGCCCATATATTTCAAAAGTAACTCAGATGTCAGATTTTTGCTATCATGCATCATGTTTTCCAACAGTATGTAAAGCGGTCTTGATTGATGTACTAGAATTGTATCCTTTGATTCTATTGTTTTTCCTAATTGTAATTTATTGACGTTTAATCCATGTGATTCCAATGACTCCCTAAACACAGTGCCTGCAAATAGATTTGGTCTTTCAATGTTCTTTTTTACAGTATCCTTCCCACTCCATTTCAATATTTCACCAGTGATTAAATAATCATTGGTTCTACCTACCCAATCTCTATCAATCTTTAACTTTTTAAAATTAACAGTATCATTAACAGTCATAGAGTTATTTATGATTTTGACAAATTTTGTATTAGGATATATTTTTACCTTTGCAGGTAGACCTAATTCATTTGGAGAATACTCAAAATCAATACAATTATTATTTACTGAAAGAGCGCTGATTGGCGCTGAGTATTTTTCTGAGCCTTCATCCCACATCCAACCTTTACCAAAATGAAAATTGTCAAATAATCCGCCATCAATAAATAGAGTATCAATCCTTTCTACTTCTTTTGAAACTAGATAGGCTAAGGAGTCAATCACCTGCAATGATAATTCAGGATCTCCTCCACCAATTAAAATAATATTATTTTTTTGCTTTAAGATTGTTGTTTCAAAAACATGTTCTTTCTTCATGTAGTGCAAGCTTGCAGCGGATGTAAATAATTTAATATTACTAGCTGGCGTCATTAATCTTTCATCGTTGTGCGCAAAAAGAGTTCTTCCATCAACAAGAGAAACAACCTTTATACCAAGGCTCCCGTTAATTTCCTCTTTTTCAATTAAAGAGTTCATAAATTTATGTAGGTTTTTTTTATGTAATCTTTGATTAATAGGATTTAAAGAAATACAGGAACAGAAAAAAAGTAAAGCGAATAAACAATAAATTTTTTTCGTCATGGTTATTCTAAATTTTATCAAAAAATGATTCCATTATCGAACTGCCATCCTCCTTCACAGAATTATATACTACATCACTAATTCCATGTCTGTGAGCAAAAGAGGATGAGGCTTCTACATGGGCTTGGAATCCCCAGATGGCTTTTGAATTATGATTAATAGCTTCAATATCTACCATTTCACTGTATGCTGAAACGTAAAAATCATCCGGGCACATTACTACACCCTCTTGATGTGAATAAATCAGATCATATGTTTTGTTGGATTTAATTAAACTGCTGGATTGAACATGAACTTTTCGTGTACCTATTTTTTTATCTTTTTTCCATAGGTATTCTACTTTGCCACCCAGTTGATGCGCTATAAACTGATGTCCAAAGCAAATGCCGAGTATAGGTAAATCAAATTTGATTGCTTTATCAAGAATGCTCCCGAGTTTTAATTGCCAATCAGATTGATCATGAACAGAAGCGGCACTACCTAGTATGATTAATCCACATGAATTAGATAATGTTCTGGAAATTGAATCCATACTTGACATAGCAGGAAGATGGTAGGTGCATGGAAATGGACAATGTCTTACAATTTTATTGAATGAGGCAATCTCTGGATGAGTAATTGATGGATCAATTACCATTAAAGTTGAATTAACCACTTATTAAACTAAATTTTATAAATTATTATTTTATGCATTACAAAATTTAAAATATTACAAATATCATAATAGGTAATTATTAATAGTGACTAAAACTATTTATTATCATAATATTTAGAAGTGTTAAAATGAATTCATTTTTATAAATATTCTCTTTGAAAGTAAAAATAATATTATTTATTGTCATAAACATGCTTTTTGGTCAGCGTGTTATTGGCTATTACCCGCAGTGGGTGCAAGGTACCTTACCAATATCGAATATAGATTTTTCAGTAGTCACCCACGTTAACCACGCTTTTGCGTGGCCAGATGAGAATGCTAATATTCAGTCCTACTCAGATATGTTCAATGTTTTAAACGCTCAAACAATACATAACCAAGGAGCTAAGTTTTTATTATCACTCGGGGGATGGGGAAATAATGTTGGATTTGAGTCTGTCGTATCATCACCATCATTAAGAACTGCTTTTATAAATAACTTAATTGATATTTGTGACAACTATGGGTATGATGGAGTTGATTTAGACTGGGAACATCCTAACTCATCGCAAAACCGTCAATATTTGAACTTATTGGTTGCAGAGATGGATTCTATGTTCAATGATTATGATAGTGAATTACTTATAACAATGGCGGTACCGATATCAAATTGGTCTGGCCAATGGTATGATTTTACGTTTTTAAAATCGCATATTGATTTTTTTAATGCAATGACATATGACATTCACGGAGGCTGGTCATCTCATGCTGGACATAATTCGCCGCTATTTCAATCACCTCCAGGTGATCCAGATGGTTCGTGTAGTACGGGAATTTTGTATCTAGCTACAACAAGAGGTATCCCAAGAGAACAGATTAATTTGGGTCTGCCATTTTGGGGTAAGAAATACCTAACGAATGATATAAATCAATCTTTTTCGGGAGAAGTCGAAGATATGTGGTACTATGAGATTCCACCACTAATAGGCAATGGTTGGACCAGAGAGTGGGATGACAATGCTTTCTGTCCATATCTCATAAACGATAATCAAACTCAGATTATCTCTTATGATGATTCAGAGTCCATAATGTATAAATGTGAGTACGCTAAAGTTCAAAATCTTGGAGGTGTTATGATATGGGCACTAGGATACGATGTCACTATTAATGGTCAAGAGCTCATAGAATCAATAGGTGAAAATTATTTAGATATACCATTAAATAATACGATACAACTTCCAAGCCAATTGTCTATTAAATCATATCCTAATCCATTTAACTCGACGTGTATAATTGAATTTGATTTAATAAAAAACCAGTATTTAAATATTGATATATATTCAATCCGAGGTCAATTCATAGATAGGTTATATAGTGGTCTAAGAGAGAAAGGTATAAATAGATATACTTTTGATATTAACAAAATGAGCGGAAAAATAAGTTCCGGTATATTCTTCATATCAGTTAATGGCAAAGGAATGAATAATTTTAAAAAAATCATATATTTAAAATAATATGATAAATGTTAATTGGTCGAGGGTAGAAAAAGCGGTTTTTGATAAGCAAGATATAAAATCGCAATCAACAAAAATACCATATCTTATAATAAATAACTTTCCTGACCTTGGACTAGTCATTTCACTAAGATTTATTGAATGGGTCATAGAAAATCCTACCGGCGTTGTGAGTCTCCCAACGGGAAAAACTCCTGAGTTTTTCATTAAATGGACACATTATATTTTAAAAAATTGGAATGGGAAAAAAGTACAATCCATCCTTGAAAACTATGGTATTCCATCAAAAAGAAGACCTGATTTTTCAAATTTGACTTTTGTACAAATTGATGAGTTTTATCCTATGGAATCAACACAGCATAACAGCTTCTATAATTATGTGTCAAAATATTATTTAGATGGATTTAATATATCAAAAGATAAAGCATTGCTTATGAATGCAAATGAAATAGAACTTTATAGAAAAGAACATTGGTCAAAAATATTCCCTAACGGCAAAATTGATTTAGCTTTAAGATATAGAGATCCATCAAATAAATTAGAAATTAAGCAACAAGAATCAATATATATTATTGATCAGTGGTGTAATGAATACGAAAAAAAGATTAGAGATCTTGGTGGAATTGGATTTTTTCTTGGTGGGATTGGCCCCGATGGTCATATAGCTTTTAATGTTAGAGGTTCAGATCATAATTCTACTACAAGGTTAATGAATACTAACTTTGAAACTCAGGCTGCTGCTGCAACAGATCTTGGTGGGATTGAAATAAGTGCTAATCGGCTTGTAATTACAATAGGTCTTGGGACAATTACATATAATAGAGATGCAACTGCAATTATTCTAGCTTCAGGTGAAGCAAAAGCTCCAATTGTAAAGTATTCATTGGAGGAAAGTAAGAATATCAGATATCCTGCAACTGCTTTACAAAAATTACCTAATAGTAGATTTTATATTACAAGAGGTGCTTCAAGTAAGTTAGCAGATACAGAAAATTTTTATTGGGATACAGAAAAATGGACTATGGAAAAAAAACAAAGAGCTGTTATTGCACTTGCTAAAGATAAAAAAATATATGGCACTAAACTAACTCTTGAAGACTTAAAAAATGATGTGAGATGTAAAAAAATACCAAATTTGAATAATCAAACAGTTAGTAATATTATAAAAAATATTAATGCTAAGGTTCAAATGGGAATTCAAGCTGATAAGAATCAGATATATTACCACACAGGGCCTCATCATGATGATATTATGCTTGGAATGATGCCTCATATCATTCATCTAATTAGAGAACCGAGTAATAAACATATCTTCACAAACATGACTTCGGGATTTACATCTGTGACAAATCATTTTTTAAGTAAAATAATTCAAAATACATTAGATCTTCTTAAGCGCAAAGAAATTCAAATGGTTTATTACTCTGATTTTTTTAAAAAAGGACATTTGCATAAATGGGATAAAGACGTTTATCACTATTTGGATAAAATAGCAAATAATGATGTTGAAGGGCAGTCAAGAGGTCTATCCCATAGAGTAGTTCGTTCAGTCGTAAGTATTTATAAAGTCAATAATAAAAAACAGCTAGAAAATAATTTAGAGAAAATTTTGATTGAGTTAAATAATTACTATGATGGTCAAAAAAATTCAATTGAGATACAAAAGTTAAAAGGAATGATACGAGAATTTGAAGAAGAATTGGTATGGGCTAATTATGGAGTGCGAGTTAAAGATGTTCATCATTTGCGCCTTGGATTTTATCAAGGAGATATCTTTACTGAGCAGCCTCAACATGATAGAGATGTCATTCCAGTTTTAGATCAATTGAGAAAATTCAAGCCTACAGTTATTTCTCTTGCAATGGATCCAGAAGGCAGTGGTCCAGATACCCATTATAAAGTTCTTCAGACTATTGCACAGGCAGTAAAATTATGGAGTAAAGAATGTGATTTATCACATTTAAGGCTTTGGGGTTATAGGAATGTTTGGTATCGATTTGATTTAGCAGAAGCGGATATTGTTGTTCCTGTTACTCTCAATTCAATGTCAATAATGAATTCAACATTTATGAACTGTTATTTAAGCCAAAGAGATGCTTCATTTCCTAGTTATGAATATGATGGACCTTTTTGTGAATTATCTCAAAGGATATGGGTTGAACAACATAGAGATTTGCAATTGATGCTTGGAAGAGATTACTGGTATCGTAATCAAAATCCGCATCTTAGAGCTGTTCACGGAGCAGTGTATTTAAAAGAAATGAATGTAGATAGTTTCTTACAAAAAGCCAGAAATCTTGAGGACTTCACAGAGGGCTCTAAATTTTTAAAAGTTTAATTTCTTAGTTTACTGGTGCTATGTTACGAGCTTGTTTTGCTAAATGCAGAATATAAAAAACAGATTTTCTAATATCATCCTCTGAACAAGTATTGCAAAATCCTTTAGGCGGCATATATCCATTTTTATTTTGTTTTCCTTCCCAAACGCTTTTAAATAATGCATCAATACCTTTTGAAGCAGTATGGTTCCAGTATTCTTCGTTTTCAATAGAAGCAGCGCCATTTGTTCCGTCTCTATGGCAACGGAAGCACGAATTTTCCCAGATTGACTTACCAGCCATTATGTCCTCTTCAGTAAGATAGTGGTATTCCTTTGAATCATATATATTAACTGGTACTCCTTTTTGAGAACAATTATTAAAAAATACTGTACCAAGTAAGACAAAATAAAAATAGTACTTTTTCATTTTTTTAATTTACAGGATTATTCCCGTTTAATTTTAAATAATAGTTCAAAAAGGGATTATTAGATTCCTAAACTTAAAATGTCGTGAATATGAATAATGCCATCTGGTTTTTTTAATTCTGCGTTGGAATAAACGAACAAACTTGTTATCGAATGTTTCTCCATCAATTCAAGTGCAGATATTGCTAACGTATTAGAAGGGACTGTTTTAGGTTCTCTTGTCATTAAGCTTTCAGCTGTTTCATTTAAAATATTATCTCCAAGATTTTCCAGACCTCTTCGTATGTCGCCATCAGTAATTATGCCTGTTAAATTATCATCTTTATCTAATACTCCAGTTAAACCTAATCCTTTGTCTGATATTTTAAATAATGCATTTTTAATACTATCATGGCTGTATATAAAAGGTATCTCTTCGCCTTTGTGTGTAAATTTTTCGACTGTAAGTAATAAACGTTTTCCTAAAATACCTCCGGGGTGAAGCAATGCAAAATCTTCTCTGCTAAAACCCTTAATCTCTAAAAGAGAAATTGCTAAAGCATCGCCTATTGCAAGAGTAGCGGTTGTACTTGCGGTCGGAGCTAGGTCCAGTGTGCATGCTTCTTTATCCACTGATGTATCTAAATAGATATCCGATTCAAATGCTAATGTAGAATTTTTTCTGCCTATCAGACCAATAATGGTTATACTTTTCTTTTTGATTGATGGAATTATTTGTATTAACTCCATAGTCTCGCCACTATTGCTAACGATTATTAGGATATCGTCATTTGTTATCATTCCAAGATCACCATGTGTTGCTTCAGCGGGATGGACAAAATATGCAGGTGTTCCCGTTGATGACATTGTAGCAGCTATCTTTTGTGAAATTAATCCTGATTTACCTATTCCTGAACAAATCACCCTTCCATTACAGCCTATTATCTTTTGTACTGCATTATCAAAATTATCATTAATACGATCTTCCATAAGTTCAACGGCTTTAGCCTCAGTACGAATCACATTTTTTGCTATATCTTTTATTTTTGATGATTTCATTACTACAAGTTTAATACTTTTAGAATTAAACTCTATTCAGTTTATATTATATTAAATTTTGTAGTAATGACTAAAATTTTAATTATTATGTTTTTTAATCTTTTTTGTTTTGGCGCATATCCAAGCATAGGTGAAAAAGCACCTGACTTTGAGTTAAAAGATCAAGATGGAGTCGTGCATAGGCTGAATGATTATAAAGGTAAAAAACTTGTTATTTATTTTTTTCCTAAAGCAGAAACTCCTGGATGAATTAAACAAGCTTGCGGTTTTCGTGATAGTAAAGATAATTTTCAAGAGGATAATATATCGATAATTGGTGTCAGTTATGATTCTCAAGATGTATTGAAAGATTTTAAGAATAATCATAAACTAAACTTTAATCTTTTATCAGATTTTGAAAAGACAATGGGCGATAAATATGGTGTTAATAGCTTTTATTTTTTCCCTTCAAGAAAAACTTTTTTAATTGATGAGAATGGAATCTTGGTGCATATAATTGAAAAAGTTAACCTGAATAGTCATCCTACAGATATCTTATCATTTTTTAGAAAATAGTAATGGAGTCTTAATTATGAAAATTTCAATAGAATATTGTTCAATGTGAAATTATTTGCCTAAAGCATCCAGTTTGGAGGCGGAATTAAAAGATGTTTTTCCGGAGGCAAATGTATCACTTATTTCTAGCGGAGGCGGTGTATTTGAGATTTGTTTGAATAAAGATCTTATTTTTTCAAAAAAATCTTTAAATCGTTTTCCTGAAAATGGAGAGATAAAAAAACTTATAATGGATAAATTATAGTTTGATTATTAAAGTCGAACACAATAATCATATTTATAAAGTTGATATGGAGAATGGTTGTGATCTATCAATAAAGAATAAATTTTCTGGAAATGCACCGATATTTTATGATGCTGACCAACCTAAAGTAATTCCTCAGCGTTCTGGTGGTTTTATTGGTGATATAAAATATGGCGGGAGTTGTAACGTTCCAATTGTATCTATTAATATACATTGTACAGGTACGCATACAGAATGCATCTCTCACATATCAGATACTAAAGATTGCATAGTGGATTTGTGTCCAAAAGGTCTAATCCCGGCTTTTATTATTACTATTAAACCAGAGAACGCAAACACGATTACTGATTCATATCACTCCGACATGTCAAATGATTTTGTGATTAGTAGACATGCAATTAAGCAAAAGATTTCACAACCTTGCCATGCATTAATCATTAGAACTCTCCCAAACGATTTTTCAAAATTAACTAGGAATTATGATGAACAATGTGCGCCATTTTTGACTAATGATGCTGTTCACTACATTAATGAATTAGGTGTTGAGCATTTATTAGTTGATGTTCCTTCCATTGATAAAGCAAATGATGGAGGTAAACTTGGTAACCATAGATTGTTTTTTAATCATGGTAAGACTATATCTGAATTAGTATATGTTCCTGATGTAATTGGCGATGGTTTTGGCTTTTTGCAAATTCATATTCCAAATTGGAAATTAGACTCGGCACCAAGTCGTCCGATATTTTATCCTGTTTAATTTTCGTTTTTAATTTGACATATATTCATTTGTAAATTCTACAGATTTTAAAAGGACTGTAATGAGTAAAAATGTAAAAAGTGTTATTACCTGTGATTTAGATGGGAAGATAGATACATTTAGTGAAGGCGCTGAGAAAATATTTGGCTATAGTCAAGATGAAGTTATAGGTAAAATGAGAGTTAGTGATTTTAGTGATGGTCAAGTTGTTTTAGGTCACGTCATTGGTTGGTTAGATGAATCGGTGAAAAAAGGAAAATGGGAAGGAGAGACAGCGTTTTTGCGAAAAGATGGAAGTGAATTCTCTGCCAGAATAAAAATTACTCCAACAAAAGACAAAGATGGTAATCATATTGGATATTGCGGTGTTACTACTCCACTAGATGATAAGACACCAGATGAGGTTAGGCCTAAGATAGATTTAATGACTCAAATATTTACTTGGGTTGTTATAATGCGTCTTCCATTTTTATCTGCAACTATCATGCCAATTTTAGTCGGTGCTGCTGTAGCAAAATTTATGGGCTTTACTGTTGACTGGGCGTGGTTGGGACTTACCTTGTTAGGAGGGGCTTTATTGCATGTTGGAACTAACACATCTAATGATTATTTCGATCATTTAAGTGGTACAGATAATTTAAACTATAATTATAGCAACAAAGGTCTCAACGGAGGAAGTAGAGGTATTCAAATGGGGCTTATCACTCCTAATGGTGTCCGTAATTTGACAATTGTTGTTTTTGCTCTAAGTGTTTTAGTAGGAATTCCATTGATTCAAAAAGCAGGCATGGCAGTTTTATGGTTAGGCTTAATTGGATTTTTATCAGGCTTATTTTATACAGCACCTCCATTTCGGTTTTCATCACGAAAAGGTTTGGGTGAGTTATTGATAGGTTTGAATTTTGGTCCATTAATGGTAGCAGGGAGCACTTTGATTCAAACAGGACAATTGCTACCTGAGGCATTTTTAGCAGGAATTCCTTTAGGGTTTTTGATAGCAGCTGTGGTTTATATTAATGAATTCCCAGATCATGATAGTGACAAGGCTACAGGTAAAAATACTCTTATAGTTGTATTTGGCCCAGAAAAAGCAAGAGTAGGTTATGTTGCTCTAGTATCAGGAGCTTTTCTAAGTATAGTACTTTTAGTATTAAATGGAACCTTTCCTTCCTTGGTTTTAATTACGCTTTTAGCTTCATATTTTGGATTTACGTCTATCCAAACCTTGTATAAATATTATAATGACAGGTTATTAGAACCAGCTAACTGGGGCACTATCATTATGCATAGTCTTACTGGTGTATTGCTCTTTGTAGGACTATGGTTAGGGACTGGAACAATATAAACATCAGAATTTCTTTCCGATAAAAAAAGCCCCTTATAAAAGGGGCTTTTTTTATTTGGATAAGATTATTTATTGTAATATACTTACGAGTAACTTACGAGTAAAAATTGAATAGGAGTTTTAGGTGAAAAGTATATTTAAAAAACAAAAAAAATCTTCAATATCTGTCATTCGTGCTGTCAATAGAATAAATGAACATTTAAATAACGAGATATCTCGTTCTATTGTGTGGGACAGAAGTTCAATAACGCATTCATCAATTACCTCATGAATAAACCACTGTCTCCAAAATTGAAGAAGTTTTTAAACTTAATTCAACGATTTACAATGATTCATGGCCAAGCACCATCTTATGAAGAGATAATGGTGAGCTTGGGATTTGGTTCATTGGGGACAGTGAATTGGTATGTAAAGACCTTAGAAGAACAAGGTTATTTATCACGTGTAAAAGGCCCTAATGGCAAACGTGCGCTCATTTTAAATTATAAAGAGCACGCCACAACTACAGAGGCTCGTTTGCCGCTCTTGGGCCTGATTGCAGCAGGGGAGCCTATAGAAGCATTAGAGAATCCAGAGATGGTTGACGTACCTCCATCATTATTGCATCCAGATCATTATGTTTTACAAGTCAAAGGTAACTCAATGATTGATGAACATATTCATGATGGAGATTACATTGTAGCTAAAAAAGCAAATACTGCTTATTCTGGACAGATTGTAGTAGCATTGATTAATGGAGAAGCTACTCTAAAATGTTATTTTAATGGGAAAAATGGTATCGAACTTCATCCCAGGAATCCAGATTTTCCAGTAATAAAAGTTGATTCTAAAGATGATTTTCATATTAATGGTGTGCTTTTGTATTCTTTTAGGAATTATTTGAACTAGGCATATCATGCATGATTGAAAAAGACGTATTTCACATACGTCTTAATAATATAGAAATACAGGCTGAGCGCTTGATCGATTCTTGTCTTAGGACACGTCCAATTGCAATCATATCATCTTCTCATCACAATGGAAGTATTGTTTGTTTATCTGATGAGGCTAAAGATGAAGGTTTAGTACTTGGGATGAAAGTCTCTGTGGCAAGAAAAATAAGCAATAGAACTCAACTTCTACCCTATAATTATTCTTTATATGAACGTATTCATTATCATGCATATCGTTCAATTTCATCATATACGCCTATTGTAGAACCTGAAGGTATTAGTGAATTCTTTTTAGATATGAATGGAATGCAGTCTATTATAAATGATATTCAGGATACAGGAATCGCTATCATTAATTGTATCAGAGATAAGATTGGTATTTCTGGAATAGTGGGTATCAGTACGAATAAATTAGTAAGTCGTATTATTACATCTGTCATATCTGATAGCATATATAAAGTAGACAGTGGTAGTGAAGCTCAGTTTTTATCATCATTGAGCCCATTAGTCTTACCAATTGTAAAAGAAGAGCATGTTAACCGGATATTAAAATTTTTATTGGTAGATCATATTGGTCAAATTCAGTCCATGACTTCGCAGCCAGATCACTTTCGCATTTTTTTTGGTAATTACGCACCAATATTAGATAATGAATCAAGGGGATATGATAGCTCTATTGTAAGGCCACTCAAACGTAAAGATCATATTTTAGAACAGGTCGTTCTCAAACGGGATACTAATGATATAGGTTTACTTCATGGTATGGTACGGTATCTTTCCGATAAAATTGCATTTCAATTAAGAAAAAGAAGACAATTAGCGAACAAGGTTCGATTAGAGATTCATTATACAGATGGGTATAGAATGCAACGCCTGGGTTCATTAAAGAGAACTGATGATGTATCAGTTATGGATGTTTGTCAGTCACTATTTGATGGAGCAAATAAACGTCGCAATTGTGTAAGGGTAATTTTAATAGATATATGGGAATTTCGTCCATGTATCAATCAAATTGATTTGTTTTCTATAAAAGATAAACGAATGATATTATTATCTAATGCAGTAGATGAGATAAGACAAAAATATGGAATTGACAGTTTGCAAAATTTTAATGTATTGCAGGCTCTGAACATGTGATGTTTGTACATCTTAACATTCATTCCATTTATTCTTCTATGAAAGGTTTGCTGTCATTGTCAGAAATAATCAATCTTGCAAAATCATACTCAATGGATACGTTGGCCCTTACGGATGTAAATGGTATGTGGGGATTCATTCGATTTGTTCAGATATGCCGCGATTCAAATATAAAACCCATTGCTGGGGTAAATTTAATTACAGATTATCAAGAGGTATTAATATTAGTTGAAAATCAGACTGGTTATGAAAATCTTTGCAGAATTATATCTGATGCTCATGATAACCCTGATTATAATCTTTGTAATACATTAAAAAAATATCATTCTGGACTTTTTATATTGGCATACGAAGCCAAATTATTAAAGAAACTAAGAAAATTTGTACCGGATACTCATCTTTTTATTGAACTCAGACCAGGTTTTAAAGAATCGAGTATTAAAAGATTGTCAAATGATATTCGATTAGAGATTGTTGCTACAGGTGATGTCTATTTCAAAAATATGAAAGATCATAATGCACATTTAATTCTTGGTGCAATCGATAGTAATAGTACTATGGAAGGATTGAATATTAGCAATTACAAATCTAACCAGCATTGGTTCAGACATGAGGCAGAAATGGTTAAAATTTTTCCTAATAGTTTAGATGCATTGAATAATAGTCGATATTTAGCAGATCGATGTAAAACAAATTGGTCATTTATCAATACTATTTTTCCTGGCTTATCTTTAAAAGATACACATCATTCTAACATAAAATTGAAACAGGAGGTACTTCTTGGTGCAAAAAAACGTTATGGTAATATTACAAGCAAAATAAGACATCGAATCAATTATGAATTGAATATTATAGGGCAGAAAGGATTTGCTCCCTATTTTCTGATTGTAAAGGATATTGTTACACAAACGCGTTCTACTATTGGACGAGGATCCGCAGCTGCATCCATAGTGAGTTATTGTCTATCAATTACTCAGGTCGACCCCATAAAATATGAACTACATTTTGAGAGATTTATCCATCCAGAGAGGCAGGACATGCCAGATATTGATGTGGATTTCCCTTGGGATGAAAGAGATAATATTTTAAAATATGTTTTTAAAAAATATGGTAAAGAACGTACGGCTATGGTAGCTAACCAAATTTTTTTTAAACCTAGGTCAGCAATAAGAGAAGTGGGTAAGGTTTATGGATTTTCTGAAGAGATGATAAATACCATAACCAGGCGTATTAGTTATTATAAACCAAGTCACAAACTGGAACGTTTGATAAGAAGAGATTCTCAATCTATAAATCGAAATATTGACAAGACCGCTTCTGACGTATTAAAAGAGAGTAAAAAGGTAATAGGTGCATTTCGTTATGTTTCAGTACATCCAGGTGGAGTGATTATTGTACCCGATGAGATTAGAAAATATGTTCCTGTAATGATGGCTGCAAAAGGAGTTCAGATTGTAGAATGGGAAAAAGATCAAGTGGAAGATTCAGGTCTTTTGAAGATAGATATTTTGGGTAATCGGAGTTTGGCTGTGGTTCGAGATACAATTAAACAGGTCAATATTAATCATGGGGATTCTATATTACAGAGTAAATATCTGGACTATCATCAAATACAACCCACTAGCGATGGTAAGACAAAAAAACTCATGAAATCTGGTAGGACAATGGGTGTATTTTATATTGAAAGTCCAGCTACTCGCCAACTTTTGAAAAAATCAGGCATTGTTGATTTTAAACATGTGGTAATTTATTCATCTATTATTCGTCCAGCAGCAAATAGGTATACAGAATTGATGCTATCAAGAATCCATGGGAAACAATGGAAATTACCGCATCCTGATTTAGCTTTTCTGAGAGAAAGTTATGGTATCATGGTCTATGAAGAGCAAGTCTCTATGGCAGTAATGAGAATGGCTGGATTAGGTTATGTAGAAGCAGAGGCACTTAGAAAATCCATGAGTAGATCTTCTATGCAAAAACATATACCTTTGTGGAAGAGTAAATTTATGAAAGGTGCTGCAAAACGTGGATATTCATCTAAATTGATCAATGATGTATGGGATATGATATCATCTTTTGTAGGTTATTCATTTTGCAAACCACATTCTGCATCATATGCTATGCTTTCATTTACGTGCGCTTATCTTAAAGCCCATTTTCCTGCAGAGTTTATATCTTCTGTCATATCCAACCAAGGTGGATATTATTCATCATATGCATATATGAGTGAGGCACGTAGACTAGGGATTCAAATTTTACACCCTGATATCAATAAAAGTCACTATAAATGGTATGGTGAGGGTAAGACTATTCAAATGGGCTTCATGGCTATTAAAGGTCTCAAAAAAAAAGCTGTAGGAGCTATTTTAGATGAACGCAAGGCAGGAGATTTTGAATCTTTAAATGATTTTTTATTACGGATTGATATTGATTTGGCTGATGCAATGTTTTTGACTGATGCTGGTTGTTTCAATAAAATATCATCAGTCAAAAGTCATCAAGAAATAGCTTATCAAGTTGCAGGATTTTATCTTCAAACAGGTTCTCGAAAACCACTTGAAATCAAACCTTTAAGCAAGAATTTAACAGAAGAGGATAGGTATAATTTGGAGCTACAAGTATTTGGTTTTCCTATATCGATTCATCCGTTAGCCAAGTATAGACCCATGCTTAGTCATAAGATTAAATACGCAAAGGATATTAAATATAATATTGGCCAATCCATTTATTTATTGGGAATATATATTACTAGCAAAGAATCAAAAACACGAAAATCTGAGCCTATGGAATTTTTGACTCTTGAAGATGAGTCTGATATATATGAGTGCGTTTTATTTCCTAATGTATTTGAAGAGTGTGGTGATTTATTACATTGGGAGACACTTTTTATTATAAGAGGTAGAATAGAAGAATCATATGGCGTATGTAGCGTTACAATTGAAAAAATAGGAAGCTTACATCAATGGATACAGCGATTAACTCAAACTAAACTTTCTTGATTAATTATTTTAATGTGACCCAATCAAAATCAGTATATTATTGAAATGTTACTTTAACAATGTCATTTTCTTTATGTCACGAAAATCATTCCCTGCCTGTATCTGATAGAAATATATACCGCTGGTGACCTGTTCACCCATTTGATTTTCTCCATTCCAAATGAATTCATATTTGCCAGCATCCATAACTCCTTTGTTAAAGTATAATATCTCTTGACCTAAAATATTATATATAATGATTTCTACTTTCTGGTTTGATGATAATCCAAAAGAAAAAGAGGTTGTTGGATTAAATGGATTTGGGTAGTTATCACTTAAGAAATATTCATTAGGAATAATATCATCTCCTAAATCTGCAAGAGGAATACAAATTGAATTTGGATCAAACTCTTCTACTGGTAGAGGAGGGTCTTCAACTTGGAAGGTATCCAACGGAAAGCTATAGTCTCTCCACCAACAATCATTATTTGCATTTGCATGATGGTAACGGGCTCTAAATCTACCAAATCCAAAGCCTCCGCCTTCTTCAATATATGCTGACTCAGATACATCATAGAAACCCCAAGTATAGGTCATGTGCCAAGGAAAAGGCCCGACAAAAGAGGCCTCTGCAGAATACGTATTATCTTCATTTGAACTAGCATAGATTTTATAATCATCACCTAGACCTTGAGTGTACTTTAGCCACCTATCCTTGAAAGAGATGTAAACTGAATCTTCTGAAGCATTAAAACCTTGTTCAATAGCATGAATCATATCTACATGGAAACTGAGGCCAACTGTTCTACAGCAAGGTACTACTCCGCCTGAGGGGAGATCATAATAGCCTGAAAGAGGAAGCTCTAGAAGTCCTGTACCATCATCTGCACCAAGAGTAAAATATCTGTTCCCTCCACCAAATTGTGGAGAATCTTCCCAGCCAATGTCATTATATATATCCCCATAGGTTTGACTTAGTAAATCAATAGATGATGAGTCGTGTTCCATAAAATATTTAAATTCTGTTTCGGTATTTGGATATCCTGTAACGCTTGTCGCAAGGCTAAAAAGGTTTGTGCCAGGTGTGCGAGTCATTTCACAATCAGCTGGATTGTCACAATTCCAGCCATTGAATGCTCCTCTGACTTGCATTTGATCTCCTCTCGAAACGCTAAATATTGGCATTCCTGTTGCATTCTCTTCATCAAGCCATTCAGTCATATCAACAGAGAAGATTACAGTTTTTGTTATTTCATCACCAAGATATGGAATTGTAAAACTGGTTGAGCCACTAATTGAACCGTCTTCTCCAATAGAAAACTCCTGATTTGGTTCACTGATTAGACCCAGCAGCCACATTCCACCCTCGTTATCATTTCCTATACCATCATAACATGTGCTATCGCATTCTACAGCACCCCATTCATAGGAATTTGGTCCAACTACACTATCTAAAACTGCTGTCCAAATACCATCATTTGCAAATTCATCGCCATTGGTTCCATCATCATACCCTTGTATGAAATTCCAATTAGAGAATTGTCCCTTGAATTGAATATCTTGGAATGACAAGCCTTCATCTACAACTGTGAGAGTAACATTTGTATAAACAGCTTCGGCATCGCTTGGAGGTATATTATCCCAATAAACCCAGCTGAGTGTTGTGTCAGATGTAAGCTCGGCTGTTCTATTAGGAATGCTTTCCCAGCCACCAAATCCATGTTGAAATTTATAACCAATGCCTGACCCTGCTGGGTCAAAAGAATATTGTCTAGACCAAAAATCTGAATCACCCTCTTGAGCAAGTGGCTCCCCGTTCCAACTATTCATATAGCCAGCAACAAACATAGTATCACCATCGTACCCAACAATGCCAGCTGTACTAATCCTAAACCAAACATCGATGCTATCTGTTTCTGTGTAGGGTGGAGTTGTACCGTTTTCCCAGTAATCTTGAGGAAGATTAGTGTCACTAGAAACACTCATAGATCTATTATCCGTTGATTCCCATGATTCTGTATCTAATGCATCAATCGCTACGTATTTGTATTCATAATCTCCATCGCTAAGTGTATCACTAGTAAAAACCCAATAATCTCCTCCAATGTTGGACATCGCCCATTCATTGCCAGACCAATTATTCATTGTTCCGCGAATTAAAATAGTTGAAGTAGAGTCCGTGAAACCAGGAGCAGTAGATGTGTTAAGATTAAATGTCACACTGGCATAACTAAAAGAGATTAGCACAGAGACTATAAAAGTTTTAGATAATTGATTTTTCATTTCATACTCCTTTAGCATACGTTAAAACAAAAAAAATATAATAGTGTAATTTAATAAGAAATTTCCATACTTATTTGATGTGTATCACCTAGATGCTTTAACATTTCAAAAGCGTAGTTGATTTGAAGTGATTTATTTTTTATCATCGGAGGTCGAACGCCAATTCCATACGAGAATTGATTTTGTTTATTATCAAGAAAAATTGAATTTAGTCCACTTCTAAAGATAACTAAGTCATTTAAAAATCCAATCTCTATACCTGCATTAATATAATTCTGGTTATCATTTGGACTATTTGCATCAACGGCCCACGTCATTCGAACCACTTTCCCGATTAAAATATCATTGGATATTCCAACTCTTAATATGAGAGGTAAATCAAATTTTTCAGTGGCTAAATATCCTGTGACACTTTCATTATTTCCATCAATCGTTTCATCAATATCAATAGCGACTAGAAGATCATCTCCTGACATTTTCATTTTTGGTCCAAAGTTACTTATTGAAGTACCTAATCTAAATCCATACGGAGTTTTAAAGAGGGTGCCTAGGTCCAAGGCAAATCCATTTGCGTAGCTATTTGCTATTTTTTCTTGAATGAATTTTCCGTTTAAACCAATTGAAAATTTATCAGTTAAATTCATGGAATAAGTTATTCCAAATGCATGGTCCGATGCTGAGAAGGTCTCGCCAGTATCCTCATTGCCATATCTGGTAACTTCCATTTCACCCATAGTAACCGATGTAACATTGATGCCAATATAATTATTTTCATTAATTGGTATTGATAAACTTAAATAATCAAAGGATATGTCTGCTATCCAATTTGAATGGTTTACATAAAATTTGCGTAGTTGATTAAAACTTATACCGGCAGGATTCCAATACATAGCTGAACCATCATTTGCTATGGAAGTAAATGCGCCACCTATTCCTGCCGCTTGAGAACCAATGCTTGTTGATAAGAATTTGGCCGCCATTGTACCTGTTTTATCTACAGCAAATAAGTTTACAGATAAAAATATAATTACAATCGTTAAATAAATTGATTTCATTTTATCAAAGCCAACTTTCCAATCTTATCACCAATTCCCTTTGCTTCAATATGATACACATATATGCCATATGCTGCAGTTAAATTATCTTCTGTCAGGAGATTCCAATACCCTGTTCCATTATTCATTTGAGATGAATGCCTTATTGTTCTAATAAGTTCTCCTGATATTGTAAAGATTCTTATCGTACAATTTTGAGGTAGGTTTCTGAACTGAATTTCTCTTGGCCCTCTACCTGATGTAAAAGTATTTTGACCTTCAAAAGCATTAGTTGCATAATAGGGATTTGGTACGACTTTTATATTATCCAAATTGTTCCTGGCGTCAACATTATCAATGAATGGAGATAGAGTTATAAATTCATAGACGTCCTCTGGAAGAAAGGGTTTCTCTACTATAATAAACGCAGTATCTCCCGGCATAGGTTCATTGTATATGAGGGCTGGGTCATTTGGATGCAGATTTAAATTAAAAGCCCATGATGGCCAAGGATTTCCATCCTCATCCTCATAATCCATAAAAACTATCCAATCACTTTCTCTATTTCCATCAGCATTAAAATATCCGTCAGGACTACCGAATGGTATTACATCGATAAAACCAATAGGTATTTTTACCCAATCTACTTGTTCATCTCCAGTAAGTGATTCGCGGCGTTCTACAAAAAAATTAACCGATCTTCCTTCTTGTAGCCACCCTGGCGAGCATATATCTGAATCAAGTATATATTGCATACAAAAAGTAATTGTCGTATCAAATTGGTCTTGTGTGAAAATAACCCTGTAATCATAGGGTAATTGAGTGCCAATAACGCTGAACAATCCATATCTTAGAAAATTAAATGACCATAAACTATCTCTTGACCAACTAGATTTTTCTTCATTAAACCTTAGCTCTTTGATATTTTCGAAAGAGAGTCTAAAACCATCTATAACTTGTCCATCATTCTCTTTTAAGTCCCTATCATCACTAATTAATGTATCTGGAGATGTTGGACTGGTAATATCAACAAGTGTATAAGATTTTGTTGAAACTGTGTCGTAGCCTGCAGGACCTTGTTGATTTTCTAAGATGGTGTCAGTAAAGGTAATTTGGTACTTGTGTTGATTCTTTATAGCCATTGGATCAATAATCTCATATCGAATTTTGCCGCTTGATGTGCCACTGATATGTTGAATGGTATCTCCAAAGAATGATGCATTATTATATCCTGCAGATGGTGGAGAGGGTATTGCTTGGGCCACATTAGGACCTAGCTCAATTTCCCCAGTTAATGAATTGACTCTTAATCTCATAGGAGAGTCACTTGGTATGATGTCATTTGAGAGGTCTCCACCATAGTCATAAGACACAACTGCATAATAATAACGTTGCCCATTAACAACATCTCTATCAACATATGAATGTTGTAAACCTGTATCATCTCCTAGGTAAAATTTGACACCATTTAGGTCTACTGGATGCCATCCTGATTTACCATTTATAATATCCCATTGAGCTCTAACTCCATCTTGAATATATGGTTGCAAGAATGTCATGTTTCCCTCACCATCTGTTATATTATAGGCATCATTAAACTCAAAATCAGTCGAACGATATATTTTGTAGCCCTCAAAATCATACAAATCAGCATTATTTGTTATTTCACCCATGTAACGATCTTTTGATTGTTCTGCATTTGTATCCCAGTATAAAGTAACAGATTCATCACCAGTAACTACTGTGACGTTTGGGGGGTCTGGTGATTTTGCAAATTGGTAATCATAATCGTAAGTAGTTTGAGCTACCGTTTTATTTCTCAATGCATCTGCTACGTCATTTCCCAATGCTACGGACATTGCGATTCTTTCAGTTTGCCCAGATTTTAGTGGAAAGAAACCAGAGGTTACAAACAGGTCATAGTCTCCTGGTGGTTGACCACCTGCAGGTGGTTGCCAGTAGCTACCAGGTGTCATGTAAAATAACCAAAGATACCCATCACTGGATACAGGTATCGATCCAGCTGGGTCGTATCCAACGGCTGTGAGACCCATTTGATCTGACTCTGCAACGTCAGTCTTATCGATATTTGGTTCACCTGGAAAACCTGTACCAGAACCAGAGGTTGGCTTCTGGTCACCTGCACCAGCGTCTAATCCACCCGATTCATCTCCATTTATTCCAACATCATCTGAGGGCTCCCAGTCACCATCATTATCTATAAAATCGTCACGCGATTCATCTATCATTTCATCGATACCCTCATCGATACCCTCATCGATGGCACCATCACCGTCATTATCTAATCCATCAGCATAGGGTTTACCAATGTCTTCTATATTCACATCATATAATATGATATTTGTATTTGGTACAGAGAATCTTTTCCAGGGGTCCTCTGAGGCAGTTAAGACCATTGCAGAATCAATAAGAGGTCCGTTAACATCAGATCCCGTTCCAAAAGGATATTCTAAAAGATATGGATCTTCGGGATTGGCATTATTATCAATACCGTCAGCAAATGGAAGTCCAAGATCCTCACTATCGAGCCCTATTATATGGATAATTGAATCTTGGATACTATCATCTAGTCGAGGCCAAATACCCCATAGCATTGCTGCACCATCTATCATTTCTTGAGTAATTAAAGGACTATTGGGTTCACCATCATTATCATTATCTATCCTATCAGCATAGGTGACACCAGTTTGGTCTCCAAATGGTACATGAGTTAAATTCTCATCAATGAGGCCATTACCATTATCATCAATCGCATTACCAAGAATCTCTTCCATAATTAGCCCTTCATTAATTATAGGTCCATTGTCTTCACCATCGCCATCATTATCAATTCTGTCTACGTTATTTCCTGGAGTTTCAATAAAAGAGGTTGCCACGACACCAACAGGGTCTGTGCCAAATGCAGAGTTTCCAATTCCGTCACTATCCAAAGACCATGCTACATCATAAATAAGATCAAAATCTGGAGTATCATCACCAGAATCACCATCACCACCTACAAGGTCAGCAAGCCACATCGAAAAAGAAACTTTATCATAATCATATGAACCATCATTAGTTATTTCATGTAAAATGAAAACAACATCTTCAATCAATATCTGTTTCCATTCCAAGACTCTAACTCCTGCTAATAGCCCAGCACCTTGCCGATTTAAATCAGTAGTGTCAGGAGAATATGGATTTCCTAAAAGGTAATTTTTATCATCGGAAACTTTATAAAATATCTCTTGCTGGGCATTGAACTGATTTTTTCCAAAAAATCCATTCCATGAACCTGACCATCCAGGATCATTGGTATCATCAGCTTTGTCAGGCCAGTTTGTAGGCCACGTGCTATTGTCGTCACTAATTGCAATCTTCTGAGAATTAGGATTCAAATAACCCGGTATTGGTTCCCAAGCCATTGAATTTCCAGACTGATCAGAACGGAAGGGAATAGTGACTAGTGGTTTTATTTCGCCGGCATCCGTTGTTACTTCCGCACCAACAGCTAAAGCAGCTAATGCGATGTACATCTGACCAGAGTTAACAGGCCATTCATATGGAACATGTGCTGGTATGCTTCCAGCTCTTCCGGATATTCCGTAATTCATAATTGATGTCCTTACCTTATTAACATCAATATTTGTCCAACGCCTAAAGTCGGGGTTACCTCTTTCCATCGACTGAGAAAAAATAAGAGTAGAGAAAATTAGTATGTAAAAATATCTTACCACGCGATTTGGAATCCCAATTGAATTTCCCTTGGGTCATCATACCAATCAGGACGATTGTAGAAGTCATGTAATGAGTTAGGTCTCAGTGGCTCAAAAGGTGAGATAATTTCAGCTCTTGTTTGTTCTATTGTTTCATCAGATTGCCCTGAGTCTGCATAAACATAATTTTGATTTCTCCTATCTAGGAGATTATGGACATTTAGATAAATTCTACCATTGATTTGACCAAAGTTGATATTTTTGAATATTTTAATATCCATTCTGAATGTATCTGCTTTTCTCCGACTATTCCTAAGTAGCACATTGGATAATATTTCTCCTTGCTGCTCATAATTGGTAATAAACGGAGTATAAGGATAGCCGCTGCCGTATTGAAAAATTGTATTCATTCCCCATGTCTTATATGCTGTTGTTATAGATCCATTTAAGTTATGGCTTTGATCCCAGTCTAAGGGTATTATAGATCTGGTAGGTTCTTTACCAGCTAGGACTGCACCAAATTCTTCATTAGGGTTTGAGTTTGATCCTTCTGCAATTTGAAAAGTATAGTCCAATTGCCACCCAATGAATTCACTAAATTGTTTGAATATATTGAAAATCATTCCTCTAGAGTTACTATAGTCTTTGTTGACATATGTATAATAGGATTTACCATCACCTAAATCAATAGGTATACCACTGGTGACATAATTCCTAGCATCTCTATAAAAACCCTTAATTTCTATTTTAGTTTTTAATCCAATCATTTGCCTAAGACCAAGTTCATAACTAACTGTAGTTTCAGGTTGAAGGTCTGGATTACCAAATATTCCAAAATTTGTTCCTGTTTCTGATATTTTATAGTCTGTATTATTATAGAGTAAAGAAAAATCAGGTATCTTAAAAAAATATCCATAAGCAAAATGGATGACTCCCTTGTCTGATATTGGATAAGCCACTGCAAGTCTTGGACTGAGCTGAGACTTTGCTTTTGTTTTTTCCCACCAGCCTTGTTTATTTATTAAGTTTGGTTGATCATTGAATTGATTATAAAAATCTGCATATGTATGTTCAATTATTAAACCAGTGCTATCAACCTCGTTGTACCAGATATCACCCCAGTCAATGTTCTCTAAATCTTCTAATGATAGACTATCTAAAGCTGGATTTCTTGGGTCTTGGATATATGGCTCATGGATATTGTTAGGGACTCTCGTCATTGGATCAAAATATTCGTATCGCAAGCCAGCATTGATAATCATGTCTCCGTACTCAATCTTATCTTGAACATAAATCGCCCACTCTCTAGGTTGATGATTATATGTAGATCTATTGAAGCTACCTACTTCTGGAACTATTGGAGTAAATTTTTGATCCGCTTGTGAAGAATCTAGTAGTGCATAGCTATCTAATTTGAGATGATGCTGTGTGTGGCTCAAACCTATTTTAACCTGATTAAATTTGTTTATTTGATTTGTATAGTCAATTTTTAGGCTTTGAGTCTTGGTCTGCCTCATGAAGCGATCGGTGTCAACCCCCCAGCGATCAAAAGTATATTGCGGAAAATAATTTACTCCTTCTCCAAATTTATCTTGAACATTTTGAGGAACTTCTCCAATGACATGAGCCCAAAATAGACTATCAGGTGTAACATATCTTTGGTCTAAGGGATCTTCAAATAGATAAGATTCATTTTTGTGAATATACTGTGATGCATTGATTTCAACAAATGACATGGAAGAAAATGAATGTGAAAGGTTTAATCCTAAAAATTGTCCACTATTATAATTTCTTTTTCTTCCTTCTTGAGCCATTTGCCTAAAATGATCATAGCTTTGCCCAATACTTGAGTTGAAAATGGTATTTAATCTTAATTTTGAGGTAGGTAAAATCTTTAATGTCAATTTATTTTGATTTGACCAGGATTCATACCAGTTCATGGGCTCGTATTTTGGAGTATTTATAGGTTCTCCAAATTCGTGAATTTTATTTCCATTTTCATCGGTAAAAACGGTATCACCGTACATGGTAAATGTTTGTCTTCCATACATCCAACCATCGGAG
>Ga0208277_1000420_pt1 | contig 25186 bp, 24 predicted proteins | sample ETNtaG_5_FD_185782 | JGI IMG/M metagenome (GOLD analysis project Ga0208277, IMG submission 185782) | Marine microbial and viral communities from oxygen minimum zone, Eastern Pacific Ocean - ETNP201406SV205 (SPAdes) (version 2) | ecosystem: Environmental > Aquatic > Marine > Oceanic ...
TGTAGCTGCTGGTAGGGGAACTGCATTCAAAAATCTTGGGAAGGTGACCTCTCAAGGACTTGAAGCACGTATGGGAATTACACTTTCTCAGATATCATTCCTTTTACCAGATGTACATGTTTCCTATGCCTTTCTTTCAACAGAGGTCAATGATGCTACGATTACATCTAATGTCTCGGGTTCATTTGGTTCTGAGATAAGTATCAAGGGTAATGAATTGCCATATTCGCCAAATCATACTCTAACCGCAGGAATTGAATTCAAGCCTATGTCAAACCTTCAACTAAGGACAGACTTTCGTTTTGTAAGTAAGGCATATACTGATTTTGAGAACATAGAAGATTCTGACAAGATCGGTGTGTCAGGACCGGTACCAGAGTACAGTATATTGAATGTCTCTGGTAGTTATCAATTTAATAATAGTCTCAAGGTTTTCTTTTCTGGTAAGAACATCACAGATGAGGTTTATATTGGTTCAAGATTGCATTCGAACCCCGGGCAAAAGGAAGCGAACATTAGTTCGGGAATCATCCCAGGTCCCAGAAGACAGGTCAACATCGGACTAGAATATTCATTCTAGGTAATTAAAAATGATAGCACTTTAATTGATCAAACAAGAGGATTGTAATCTATTAATGATAATGAGTCTAATTATAAATATTTCTAATCTAACAAGGAGAAAGCAAAATGATAAACAAAAGTAAGCTTCTTTACATCCTATCGTTCATGGTAGCCATGTTTATTGGGTGTGAAGATACTAATGATGATCCGGTCGGAGATACAGCTCTTGAGACCCCAACATCTTATGTATTTGAGAGTCGATTCAATGAAGGTGAGAGTAGCGTATCTTACTCTGGTCAGGTTGTAAGGAATCTCTTGATTAATGACATCAAGACACAGTGTGGTACGGATGCAGGTACTGGAGATGCAACAACCCTACTTAGTATGATGGCAAATGATGATGCATCAAGAACCATTCTCACAACAACCAGCCCTGCTTCAATGCAGACAACCTATCAGTCAATCTCATCAAGTCATTTAAATGACAGACTCTCTGCAGTTTCAGACTATGTGATTACTGGATACGATCATAATGCAGGAGACTTGATATCAGCATGGGTAACTGACCTAGTTGCAAATGGCAAGACCAATGCAGATGGGCTCCGACTTGATCAATTAATTCAGAAGACATTATGGGGTTCTATCTCCTATTGGCAGGGTACATCCAAATATATGTCAAAGATACCTACGGATGATAATGCAGTCTCAGATGATGGAGACGCTTATACCGCAATGGAACACCATTGGGATGAATCCTTTGGATATTTTGGTGCTGCGCGTGACTATAATACTGGTTATACGGATGATAATGATAGAAAGTCAGACCCTTACAATGATTCAAATGGCGATGGCTCAATAGACTTCAAAGAAGAGTATAACATTGGATGGGCAGTTACTGCAGCAAAGAGAGATCTTGTTACAGACGCTGATGGTAATGCCTTATCGGTTGACTATGACTTTACCAAGACAATTATGGACGCATATCTAGAGGGCCGTACCTTGATCTATAATCAGGCTCCACTAGAAGAGATCTTAGTACAGAGAGACATTATCCTTGAGACTTGGGAGAAAGTGGTCGCTGCTGTGACAATCCACTATATTAATGATGTGGGTGCTGATATGATGGCGTTGTATCCCGCAGACACTACTGCAGGACCTTCATCTGAATTATCAGCGGACTACAACAATCATTGGGGTGAGATGAGAGGATATGCCAATGGCTTGTTGTATAATGATTTCAAGAAGATCTCAGGTGCAGATCTAGAGCAGGTACTATTATTGATGGGTACGGCACCTGTCTATCCTGTAGCAGGATATGGTGCATTCTATGGTTACCATGGGGGATTGATTACTGCGAGAAACACATTACGTGATGCTTATGGTTTTGATGACGAACATGCGAGTAATTGGTAGATAAATAATTATCTTATTTATCATGAAATAAGGGGTCTTATGATTTAAGACCCCTTATTTTTTATCTGTTATTTGGTGTCATTATGAATAGATTAAATACATTTCAATCTAATTTATGCCTTTTGACAGTCTGTGTTGTATCCAGGATGTTTACAAGTATTTATTATGTTGAGGATATTGATAGTTTGCGGTTTGCTCTGGCAATTCAAGAGTATAGTATCATAAACCTGCAGCCCCATTTTCCAGGATATCCCGTTTTCTGTTTCCTTGCTAAAATATTATTTGCAATCACAAATAGCTTAGGAGCGACATTCTCGCTGATAGGAGGTTTATCTACATATATCATAATTCATTTTACATTAAGATTGTCAAAGATCGAACTTTCTACACCTCTAGGTTTATTTTGTTCAGCCATAATTTTTTTAAATCCCTTACTATGGCTTATGAGTAATAGATATATGCCAGATATGCTTGGAGCTGCAGTTGCAATGGCTGCTATCTTTTTCTTGATTAGTAAAAAAGATGACAAAAGATTTCCATTGGTAGGTTGTTTCTTGATAGGAGTCTTGGCAGGTACTCGTTTATCCTATCTCCCATTAATGGTTGTTCCTGTTTATTTCTTAATAATAGAGCATGAGCATAAAAGCTATTTACTTCTTTCATTTATTTTGGGATCTGTAGTTTGGTTATTTCCTTTTATGTGGGTAACAGGCATTGATGATCTATTATTGGCAGCTACCAAACAAACGGTTGGTCATTTTACCGAATTTGGAGGGACCTCTATTACCGAAAATAATTGGAGAATTAGGTTGTTAAAATTTTTCAGTTCCGTATGGGCAGATGGTTTTGGTGGGTATTGGAAAGGAAGGTCTTGGCAAACAATCATTCTATCAATACCATTGAGCCAAATAATTTTTTTAAGTATAAAAGACTTGGTTAAAAGATTTGGATCTGATAGGGTAATTCGGTTAATGGTTTTTAGCTTATTGGTCTACTCTATTTGGATTTTAATGTTTCAAAATGTCATACACAAAAGTAGACATGTGATTCCAATAATAATGGTCCTGCATTTTTTTATCATTACTACACAGAAATTCCAATTCTGGAAGAATATTAGTTCAAGGGTAATTCCCATTTTGTTTATTATTTCTACCATAAGTGTTACTTCTGTTTTGACTCATCAGCATCGGTCTCCCTCTGCGGTATCAAAACTAAAAGATGACTTGATTGAAAGTAATTACTTTGAAACGATAATCAGTATTCCACTTATTGAATATTATCTAAGATCCCACGGAGTACAAGCTAATTACATCCACCTTGAAGATCTAGAACAAATAGGATCATTGGTAGACATAGAAAAAACATTGATCGTAGGAAATAATCAGAGAGTATTTCAAAAGAAATATGAAGTTATTCCAAAGGATAGATATTATCACAATCCATATGTAAATAGAATGTGGCCAAAGATCGAAACTTTTGTTTTAAAAAAGAGTGGACATGAGTCGTAACCCTTTCCTACATATACTTGGTGCAGGGCCTGCAGGTCTGTCAATTGGATATTATGCAAAAAAGAAAAATATCCCATTCATTATCAATGAAAGCTCCAATCAGGTTGGTGGGAATTGCAGGACAATAAAAAATGGAGATTTCAAGTTTGATACTGGAGCACACCGATTTCATGATAAAATACCTACTGTGACTCAAGAGATAAAGGAATTAATGGGAGATGAATTATTGATTGTCAAGTCCCCAAGTAAAATTTACAAAGATGGCACTATGATTGATTTTCCAATAAATTTTTCCAGTCTATTACAGAGTCTCTCATTGGGCCAAATATGTGATATATTAATTGAAAACCTTTTTAAAAGATCTTCGAATGGAAGTATGGAGAAGAATTTTAAAAACCGAGCGTATCATACTTATGGGAAAACACTTTCAAATTTATTTTTGATCAATTATACGGAAAAACTATGGGGTCGTTCTGCAGATCTACTGCAAGAAGACGTCGCAGGTGACAGATTAAAGAATCTTGATCTCCCATCCATTATCAAACAAAAGATATTAGGCTTCAATAAATATAAGAATTTGGATGGTTCTTTTTTTTACCCTCAAAATGGTTTTGGCTCCATTTTTGAATCTATGGCTAACCACATTGGTTTTGATAAAATCAATACAGGTACACCTGTGAAGAAAATCATGCATGAGAAAGGGAAAATAACAGGTCTTGTTTGTGGAAATTCTAAGATAACTGACCCTGAAATGGTCATTAGTAGTCTTCCAATAGATAAAACCATTCACCTGATGGACCCAGTCCCCCCAAATGAGATATTGCTGGCTGTAAATGAAATAGGTTACAGGAATATAAAGATCTGTGTTCTCTTTTTGAACACTCCATTCTTTTCAAAAAATGCTTCAATATATTTCCCAGATAGGAAATTGAATTTCACTCGAATTTATGAACCAAAAAATAGAAGTGCCCACATGGCTCCAATAGATAAGACATGTATCGTTATTGAGTGCCCATATGATAGCGGTGACCACCTTTCATCCATGCGAAAGGATGAATTCTATGAAATGATAAGGAATGACTTACTTAATGAAAGACTTATTAAAAAAGATCAGATAATTGACTATGATATATTTGATATGAAGAATGCCTATCCCATTCTTGATATTAATATCAAAGAAAAAAAGAAAAAGATCTTGTCATATTTAAATACATTTGAAAATATGTATTTAATTGGTCGTAATGCTGAGTTCCAATACCTTCACACGCATGATATAATTTCAAAAGGAAGGATGTTTATCGAAAATTTTGGTTGATCTCCCTTACCAGTTTTGAATATTTTCATCAATCATTGTTTTGATAAGATCAATGTGTATGTCTGTATCATTCAGACATGGAATGTATTCAAATTGTTTTCCACCATTTTCAATAAATAATTCTCTGTATTGAATGTTGATCTCCTCCAATGTCTCTAAACAGTCAACACTAAATCCTGGTGATATGATTTGAACATGCTTTAACCCATTTTTCGCCTTTTCGATTAAAAGCCTATCTATATATGGCTCTAACCATTTTTCTGATCCGAATCTAGATTGAAACGCAACCTCGTATGATTTATTATCAAGATCTAATCCTTCCGAAACTAGTCGAGCCGTTTTATGACAAAAGCAGTAGTATGGATCTCCTTTCTCTAAATACCTTTGAGGCATGCCGTGGAAGCTAAATAAGAGTAAGTCTGGAATTCCATTTTTCTTAAAACTCTGTTGAATGTTTTCCATCAATGCATTTATGTATTTATTGTGGTCGTGGTATCCAGAAACGAATCTCAAGTTCGGCATCCAATGTGATTTCTTTAGGTGTTTATTAACTACGTCAAATGTACTTGATGTTGTTGGTGATCCAGCTTGAGGATATAGAGGCAAAACCAAAATTTTAGATATATTTTTTTCTTTGAAGGTCTTTAATGCATTTTCAATTGATGGCGATCCATATCGCATGCCAAGCAATATGGTAATGTTTTTGTCTGGATCAACTGTTAGCTTGCTCACGATATTTTTTGAAAATACCATTAAAGGGGAACCATCTTCGGTCCAGATTTTTTTATAAAGCTTAGCTGATTTTTTTGGTCTGATATTTAGAATGATGAATTTTAAGATTGGAATCCAAAAAAACCTAGGTAGGTCGATGACTCTTTTATCCATTAAAAATTGATTCAAATACTTTTTCAAATCCCTTTTGGTAGGAGAATTAGGTGTCCCCAGATTGGTGATGAGTACTCCAATATTTTTATTACTATTTTTGTATTCGTCTTTCATCTTGATTTTTTTTTGTTTTGTTCATACTCTAAATATCATATAGAAATTATGTTTTAGTCTAAAGAATATACATATTTAGGAAAAAGTTCAAATTAGTTACTTGATAGATTAAAATATTTTTGATATTATTAATAATGAGAATAAGTCTCAATAACAATAATTTATAAAATTAGGTCTCTTTTGAATGCTTCAACTATATGATCAAAAACCCATATCCATTTTTATGGTAGATGATGAATACAGAATAAGGGTACAATTCTGTAATGTTAAAATGAGAATGAAAATTTGCCAGTTCAGGCATTTCCATAACTATCTTTCAAGATTGAGCAGACATATAGATGAGAATACTGAAACTGTCGAATTATTATTAGTAAAAGACAATCTGAATATTTCCATTTCATTAAATCATTTTCTTCAATTGAGTCATGCTGTAAAAGTTGTAATGGCTGAAAAATTTGGTCAGAAATCAACAATTCTAAACTAAAAAATAGAGAGTCATTTCAAATGTATGAACTATGTGCATTTAATAGACTATCGATATAAGATCTTCTTTAGATGATAACCATAATTGATTTAAAAGAAAACCTTCCAAACTTTGCAAAAGATATCAAGCTTAACTTGTCTTCTCTAATCATTAATTCTGAAGAAGATGAAAGATTTGTCTACAGCTGTGCTTATTCTAGTGCGCTTGCATCAGGAAATAAAACTTTGATAGATATTTTTCATAATGAATGTTCTATGCGATTTGATGAGGAGTTCATTGAATCAGTGAAAAGTGCTGTTACAATCATGACATTGAATAATATTTGGTACAAGTACCGTGATGCCATGCCTAATAATGAATTAAGAATGGCTCCACAAAAAATGCGAGTTAATGTGATGAGAGAGCATGCAGGTTTGGATATGCAATTATTTGAATCTATATCATTATGTGTAAGTGCAGTAAACGGATGTAAATTTTTGATGTCGGCACATTCAGAATCATTGTTGAATAGTGGAAAAACAAAGGATTATGTTCTTAACATAGGACGCATTGCATCTACAGTTATTGCAACCTCAAAGGCGATGTCGATATAATCTTAAACTTTAAATTAGGATTAAAATGAAATCTAAATCATCACTCATACTCCTTTTTTTCATTTTATCTTGTTCCTCTCAACAAGAATTAAATGAAAGAGAAATTCTTAGTCAAAAAGTCAGTGCCTTTTCATTTTTAAGTTCATATCATCATCAATTACATATTATGATAGGTGAAGAGGATGGTGATAAGGTTCAAGCATTTAGAGAATTAAAAAATGCACCCATAATAAAGAAAAATAATGAACTATTGCCTGTATACAATGCCATTCTCAGAATCAAGGATGTCAACTCTGACAAAGTGAACGTAAAACGCTTGGATGATCTTGTAGATTATTATCAGTCAGGTCTTTCAATCCAGATCGAGGCAATCCTTAGAGGAGTTGGATATAAGGAGAACCTTGATATGGAAACGGTCATGGAACTTTATGATGAGCTATTAAAAGTAAGTAATTAGAATTCTATTTCAACTCCACCTACGGGGATGAAACTAAAATAGGCTGTTTCAAGGATATCTTGTTTTTCTCTACTCCAAAAGTATGTTTCAATATTTTTTCTATTATAGGCGTTCCATAATTCAATATAGGTAATGATGTTACCATATTTCATTTTTTTTCTTCGTTCATATCTCAAGAATAGATTATGGTAAATTGGAGTTCGAGATTGATTGAACTCATTATAAACAAGTATCTCTTCATTGTTCAAGTTTGAATTTTCCAGGTCGATTTTTGTGTAGGGTCTACCACCAAATAATGACCATCTAAGGGAAATCTCCCATTTAGAATTTGGTCGGTATCCCCCAACAATGTTAAAAAGATATTCATAATTATTATTTCGATTACGTTTCACATCCAACTGATCATGATAAATAGATTTATAGATTGAGCCTCCAATAAGTCCATAAAAATTGGTTGCTCTTTTTTTCTCAATGAGTACTTCAACTCCAGTTGTCTTTGCCTTCCCATTTGAAACAATATTCCTGTACGTTCTTAGTTGATCCAGTAAAAAGGTACGGTCAGTAAATATTTGATTCTTTTCCATCATCGGAGCATTATCATATTTTTTTTCATAAACTGATATAGAAAATTTTGTACTACTTGTAATTAGTTTTTCAAATGTCAATGAATGTTGAATTGTATTTATCGATCTTAGATCATTCTTTTCTTCCACACTTAGATATTTTTCCGGTGGATTTTGAAAGTATCTACCTGAATTAATGATAAGATTTCCCCAACCCTTACTCAATGAAAAGTCTATATTAATCCTTGGAGCAATTAAAATATCTCTCTCAAAGTCATTCCAATTAATTCTAGAGCCAATTGAGATTAATGCTTTTCTAACTAAAATTGATTTTATAGTTATAAAACTGGATAAATTGGTTACTAATACATCATTTTTTGAATTAACGTTATTTAAAAAGAAGTCATATTCAAGGTTTCGATTTTGTATCTCAAATCCAAATACACTACTCAAGGTTTTATTAAACTGGATGTGATTTATTTGTCGCGCATTTAATGTCCTAAATATGTCATTAGTGCTAAGGCTAACCGTGTCCGATTGATTCTCGTAAAAGATTGCATTAGCATTTTGTTTGGAAATTGAAATAGATGTACTGGAGTATGTATTCTGATTCCAAATATGCCGATGTCCTAATCCAATTGTATTTTGTTTATTTTTTACATTGCCATAAGTATCCTCTCCAACTGATATAGATTCTTCCTTTTTTCTATCATAAAGACTGTTCCCATTAACTAATAATATTGTAAATGCATCATAATGACTAGGGCTGTATTTTAATTTCCCTTGTAAATCATCATAACTGGGAAGACCTCCTCCAGCATTAATTGCATCAGATATAAGGTCAAGGTAGCTCCTTCTATATGAACCAATGAACGTAACATCATCTATTATTGAGCCTTCAATTAAACTACCGGCTCCACCCATTCCAATAGACACATTACCTGCGAGGGAATCTTTTTTACCATCTCTATAACTTATGTCCCCATAGCTTGAGAGTTTATTTCCAAATTCTGCGGGGAATCCGTTACTGAAAAACTCAATGTCATCTACCATTTCAGTATTGATCATTCCTATTGGGCCATTGGAACGACCATCCGGAGTATTGAAGTGAGAAATGCTTGGAATGTGTATGTTATCAATTACAAATCCATTTTCTGTTGGGCCACCACCTCTTACTAGCATATCCTGCCTATTCTCACCAACACTTGCCACACTTGGTAATGCATTTAAAATACGAGAAATTTCTTGTCCTGAGCCAGGTGCTCTCCTTATTTCATCATTGTTGAAAGAAATAGAATTGTATTGGTCCAGGTTAGTCTTTGAAAAATAATTTTGTGTTACCATTACTCCTTCATAATCAATGATGGTAGGGTTTAATTCTATTTTCAAAAATTCGTAAGCATTATCCCTCACCCAAATATCAGGGATTAATTTTGATTCGTATCCCATATAGGAAACTGAAATTGAATAATATCCATTTTTAAGTTCTGAAATGGAAAAGTCCCCATTTATATCTGAAATCACCCCTTTAATGGTGCCGACTACAGAAATATTGGCACCTTCTAAAGGGAGTTGATTTGTTTTGTCAATGATATTTCCACTTATTGACCCTTTAGAAAAAGAATAGGACGGAAATAATATAAATGGAATAATGACGTATCTCATTATCATAATGATATCTAGGATTATTGTTTTAGGTTATATAGGAGAATCTGTAGATACAATCAAGTAGTAGTTAGGAACTAGGATTGATTGTTTTAAAATTAAAAATTATCTCTTAACATTTTCTTTAATTCTGCCTCGTGCATCTCTTCTGCAGCAATTTGAGTTCTAGCAAATTCCTCTAACATTATGGATCCACCTTTAACGTTATTTAATAGTTCATAATAGGATTTTATTGCTTCTCTTTCATGTTCAAGACATTCATTTAATATATCCTCAGTTGAATGTTTATGTGTTTCAAGTAGGTCACTTATTCTTAGTGTTGGGTGTTCTCCAAGACTTGTAACGTGCTCACCAACTGCCTCAGCGTGTGCTAAGGATTCTTGTGCCTGTTCTCTGAGCCATTGGACAACTGATAGTCTATAGGGGCCTTGAACCATAAATGCATAGTGCGTGTATTTTACAACTCCAGCCAGTTCATGCTCTAAAATTTTATTTAACGAATCTAAGACTGATTTTTTATCCATTTGGTGACACCTTCATATTTATTTAATTAACGATTCTATTGTCATTACATATTATAACTCATATCAAAATTAATAGATAAATAAAATTTATCTATATTCGTTTTGTGAAACATTTACTGTGGTTTTAAATTTCGACTGATAATTCGAAAAGATTAATTATTTTATGTCAATATCTGAACGACAATTAGAAGAAAGAAAAATGCGTCAAGATCGAATCCTTGAGGGTGCCTTAAGTGTTTTTAAGGAAAAAGGTCTCGATGGTGCAACCATGGATGAGATAGCAAATGCTTCTGGATTTGGCAAGGCAACTCTCTATTATTATTTTAAATCAAAGGAAGAGGTTTTTTCAGCAATATTAGTAGATGGATGGCAAAACATCTGGGAGTCGTTAGAGCCAGTCATTGCAGAACATGGTTCTCCAAGAAAGACATTTGTAAATGTATTGATCAAAATAGCTGAGAATGCTCAAAATCGTCCAGGACTGTTTGAATTTCTCTTTAACGTACCAAAGGCCATAACACTAGATGATCAGCCATGGAAAGATTATCAACATAGATTATATGCCATCATCCAAGGATTACTCGAGGATGGTGTAATAAAAGGAGAGTTTCCAAAAGTAGACCCCCAACTAATGTTCAAGGCCTTGGGTGGTCTTTTCATGGGTTTGGTCTTTATGGGAGACAAAAAAGAGCCAGTCACCGATAAGGATGTTGAAAGCTTGCTTAACGAATTAATAACCTCTCCAAATTTGAATAATTAATTTAGATATACCATTTAACATATATGTTTCGTTTACTTTTATTTGCTATTATTACATCGAATTTGCTTGGTTTTTCTTTTTCTGGAACTGTAGTTGATTCTGAGACCAGTCAACCATTAGAAAATGTAAATATTAGTGTTACTGGTACAGATTTTGGTACAACTACTGATGATCAAGGAAAATTTCTGATTAAGGAATTGGGAAATGAAGTTGGATATATAACTTTTTCCTTGATTGGATATAGACCTTTTTCAAAAGAGCTTTCAAAAAAAATAGTTATTCAAGATTTTGATATCCATCTTGAAAAAGAACCATTGCAGTGGAAGGCTGTAAACGTAATGGGTCTAATCCCATCAAAGCATTCTCCTGAGGTCACTCAAATTGTCCCATCGAGTAAGACGATGAATACAGACCAAGAGACCTTGGGAACTCTCTTAAGTAATCTACATGGAATAGAGGTTCAAAGTGCACATGACTATGGGAGAAATGTAAATGTTTCAATAAGAGGTTCCTCAGATTTTAAGCCTGGGGGTTATAACAATCGAGTGCTATTACTACTTGATGGATTTCCAGTTTCCATACCTAACTCAGGCTCCTCCGATTGGAATGCCATTCCTTTTGAAACGGTAAAGCATATCGAGGTAGTTCGTGGACCTGCTTCATCCATTTATGGTCATAATTCAATGGGTGGTGTCATTAATATTGTTACCAGATCAGGAGATGGCTTGAGTCAATTTTCACCTGAAGTAAGGTTTGGAAGTTTTGGATCTGGATCTCTTTCATTGGCTTATGCTGGAGGAAATGAGAAGACTAATCTAGTTAGCTCTCTAGGGTATGCAAATTCTAATGGACACCGATTTAATTCAGGATATGAACAGACCAGATTTTCACTTAAAATAAATAGATTATTACCAAGAGATCAGAGGATTCAATTCTCATATCTTGTGTGCAATAGTTTTAATGGACAACCGGGTTTTGTTTACCCTGATAATCCTGGACTCATATCTTACAGAGAATCTTATCGATTGAGTAATTATCTACAGATGTACTATAAGCGAATAATCAATCAATATCTTATCTCACTTTCGCTGGCTACAAACCATTTTAAAACAGACTACAGAGATCGTGATGATACTCCCATTGATGAATTTCGTGATAAGACAAAGTATAGAGACCGTAGTTATATGGCTAGAGTTCAGGTACAAAGATTTTTTAAAGATGGTAATAATATTATAATTGGTTCAGAGATCTCACTAGATCAGTCAAGCTCTAATGTTTTAAGAAATATTTATGAGAGACCAGAACAGAGAACTAATGCTGGATTTGCACAATACAGGATGAGACTTTGGGATGATCTAATACTGGATATGGGAATGAGATTTGATTCCCGTGATGTAACTGGAGGCGAGGGGTATAGTGTTAAGTCTTTTCAAGCCTTCTCACCAAAAATAAGTATTTCTTATCAATTAAATCCTAGTTTGATAACATATTTGGCATTTAATAGAGGTTTTAGAGCTCCATCCATATCAGAATTATTTTTAGAATATGAAAGCAGCTATGGTCTATTGTTGCAAGGGAACCCCACGTTGAAACCTGAATCCTTGACCAGTCTTGAAGGTGGATTGAAATTTCAAAAGAAAGAAGTATCATTTTTTGGTAATGTTTTCTTTAACCATTACAGTGATATGATCGATTTTATATATACGATTCCCGTAAGGTCAGTCAATCGAGAAATTGTCAGAGGAGTAGGTGTTGAATTAGGGTCGAATATCTCGCTGGAAAGCATTGGCTCCAATTTTAATATCACATATGGTTATCTTGATCTGAGCGAGGACTCTGATGCGCCATTATTGTATAGACCTAAACACAAGGTAAGGTTTACTTGGGTACAGCAATTCACGTTGTTTGATATCCGATTATCAACTAGATATGCTAGCAAACAATTATATGAAGACTTTTTAAGTGATACCCATCCAATGGATGGCAATACAGTTATTTTTCCTCTGGAGACTCTTCCAGAAACATTCATATCTGATTTTAGCATATCCAAGATCATCCTTGATTATGATATATCACTTAAGGTTAAAAATTTGTTTGATAATGATTATGTGTTGATCCAGCATTATCCAATGCCTGGAAGAAATTTTGAAATGTCAATAACGAAAGCGATTAAATAAAGGAATCACCCATGAATAAGATCTCAAAAGCAATTATCTCAACATTATCTATTCTTCTATTGTTCTCTTGTGAAGATAATGAAAATAACACAGAACCAGTTTTGGCTGAATTTGGTAGCATATCGGGTGAAGTTACTTTTAGTGGTGCATGGCCAGATAGTGGAGAAGTATTGATCACGTTGGATACATCCTATCCTCCAATGGGCCCTCCAGCAGGATTTGCATACATTACTAACGATGAAGTTACTAGTGGTGTGTATAATTATTCGTTTTCTAATCTATCGTTTAGAAGCTATGAGGCAATTACAATAACATACTGGTCTCTTGGTTATGCAACAGCAGGTACTAATTATAGTTTAATTGGAAGTTTCATTGATTCAATAAATGTAACACAAGATGATGCTGATCTAACTATTAATATGGATGCTACTTTCAATTAGATCAGCAAAAAAGATGAATATTCAATCAAATAAATTTCTTCGTGCATTCTGGTTAGGATTGGGCCTTTTATTATCAATGATCGGTCTTATTGGAATCGTTGTCCCAGGACTTCCAACGACCCCAATCATGATATTGGCAGCGGCTTGTTTTTTCAAAAGTTCAGAGAAATTATATGATTGGGTCCTTCAAAATAAATATTTTGGAGAACACGTTAAAAATTTTCGAGAAGGTAGATGCATGCCATTGAAAGCCAAAGTTACGGCAATAATCACAATGTGGATCTTTGTCTCAATTTCAATATTCATTGGGATACCCGATACAATGATACTAGTTAAGGTCTTAACTTTTATTGGTGCAGCCACAGGCACGATCTATGTGATCAGTTTGAGAACGATATAAGTTATTTACTCAGTCAATTTTCCTAAACGACGATACTTCTCTTTATACTTTTCCCAGAGCCTCTTTTGGCGATCTGATAGATCTAGTTCTCTACCTTGTATAAAAGCCTTTATTGGATTGGTTGTTTGAGTTAATGGTTCGCTTTCGGCGATGAAAAATGTTGCATCTTTTCCCGATTCTAGAGATCCGATTCTATCATCAACTCCTAGTATTTCTGCTGCAGAAAGAGTTATCGATCTTAGCGCATGGTTTTTAGATAGACCCCAAGATACAGCACGCATTGCTTCATCAGGTAGAGTCCGCACATGGCCATCCATTGGATATCCTGGGTCCAATGAGATACAGAAATGAACACCCGCTTCATGTAGTACTGAAGGAAGTTTATATGGCATATGTATGGGTTCAAATCTTCTCCAAGGTGTTACCTGTACTCCTAGAAGGATGACAGGTATATTATTTTCGACTAATATCTTTGGATTGATCCAGGAGTCTCTCCCTCCAACAATAATAATATTCAGGTCGTGTTCATTTGCCCATTTTGCAGCTGCTTCGATCTGTCTAATGTCATCTGCCTTGATATGAATGGGATCCTTATAGATCACAAAAGGTATCATTGATTCTAGACGAAGATCAGTCTTTTGTTTGTGTTCGGCCTTTCTTTCTTTTGCACTTTTCCTTTTGTGATATGCTTGAACATTTTGGATCAATTGATCTAATTCTCTGATTTGTTGTTTGTACTCATCTTTCTGTATTTTATCATTCTTTTTTCGATTTTTACCATAATCCAAATACATATAGGGCCAATTGATATTTAATGCTGCAGGATGTTTCAGTGTTGCATCTTCCCAGGTCCAACCATCTAATGACATTACGGACGATTGACCAGGTATTCTTCCTGAGGAAGGTGCAGAATTCACAGTAAGTATACCATTAGATCGTGTAACTGGTATTAGATCTGAATCGGGATTGTAGGCTACATTTGCTCTAACATTTGGATTTATTTCTCCTATCTCAGAATGGTCATTGGTCTGTTTGACTGCAGAGATCTCGGTTAGTCCAATTCGTGTATATCCAGCTACATATCCAGGTACGACATGTTTTCCATATATCTCGTAGATATCTGTATCAGGAGATGGCTGTATCTGCTCATCTATTGTAATGATTTTTCCCTCGGCAAATAAAAGATCATGCTCCTCCAGGACATCACCTGAGACTGTATGTAGAGTGCCACCTCTAAGGAGTATGGGTCTTTTTTGTTCGATTCCAGGAATCTGGTCATTTGAGTATGAGACTGAAATAATTAATAATAAAAATAGGTATCTCATTCGTATTGCCCTGTTTCCATTAGTTCTAGGTCATCTATTTCACAATTATGAATATGACGTGGGGTTACACTATTTGGTTTCATGGTCTTTCCAGATGAAGTAGTACTATATGAAAGAATCTTTTGGATCAATTTTTCTCTTTCGACCTTATCTCTTTCTTCTAATTGATTATTTTCATCTACGGACCAATATCTTGTTCCCTCGATCCACGTCTCTAAGACTTTTGAATAGATGGACAGTGGAGCACCATCCCATATGACAAAATCTGCATCTTTTCCTTCTTCTAGTGAACCAACCCATTTATCTATCTTTAATTGTTTTGCTGGGTTAATCGTCACAAAATTCAGCGCCTCTTCTTCAGATAGGCCTCCATATTTGACTGCTTTCATGGCCTCGGTATTCATTCTTCGTGCTAACTCACTATCATCAGAATTAAATGAGACTAAAACATTATTCTTTGCCATAAGTGTCCCGTTATGTGGAATAGCATCAATAACCTCATATTTATATTGCCACCAGTCTGAGAACGTGGATGCTCCTGCTCCATGTTCTGCTAGTCGCTCAGCTACTTTGTACCCTTCAAGAACATGCTGAAATGTTGCAATCTTAAAACCAAAATCTTCTGCGATTCTTGTTAGCATCCATATTTCATCCTGTCTGTAGGAGTGACAATGGAGTAATCTTTTCCCCTCCAATATCTCTGCTAAAGCCTCTAGCTCTAGATCTATTCTTGGGGGTGTGTTTTTCCTCTGAGCTTTTGAACTTCGATCGTAGGTCTTATGACGATGCCTGTAATCCTGTGCAGCTCTGAATGCATCTCGGATTACTTGTTCAACACCCATTCTGGTTTGTGGATATCTGCCATTGCCTGACCAATTAGCCTGCTTAACATTTTCTCCTAAGGCAAATTTTATACCCTCTGGAGCATTCTTGAAAAGAAGGTCATCTGGGCCTGAACCCCATCTAAGTTTTATGACAGCATTTTGGCCTCCAATTGGGTTGGCAGAACCATGCAGAATATTGGCAGTCGTAAGTCCTCCACCTAGTTGTCTGTAGATATTCACATCATCTGCAAACAATACATCTCGTATTCTTACCTCAGCTGTTACTGCTTGTGCACCTTCATTTATAGATGATGCTGCTGAGTGACTATGGCAATCAATGAGTCCAGGTGTTACGTATTTACCAGTTCCATCGATCACGAGAGCACTTCCCATTGGAACGCTGATGTCGGGAGCGACCTTATCGATCTTCCCATTGACAAATAGGATGTCCCAATCTTCTACTATTCCTTTTGGACCACAGGTCCATATCGTTGCATTATCAATTAATATGGCATTAGGAGATAAGAGATCTTTATTTAGACCATAAGCACCTTCTGGAAAGAATACTTTGGATTCGCTCATGGTTTCCTTTTCCCTAGTGACCTTTTTACCTGTTAAAGTGCGCTTTGCCTTGAATTCATATTCCATTGAACCATCAAAGACTCTACCTACGATGCGATCTTTCTTTATTTCACCTTTGAATGCAAGAGTCTCATCTATATCTAGAAGAGCACCCTTCAACTTAAAATCGATTCCATTGCCATCAATTTTTAAATCAATCAAATTAAATGATTCATCATTTGAAATAACCTTTCCCTCTAAGTGGTTATTCGCTAAAGCCATTTGATTTTTATCTTTATCTTTTTTAAATCTACTTGGAACATCAAACTCAAGTTTGAGAGTCTTCTTTTGGATGATAAGATCCCACTTTCCAGCTAATCGCGTTTTATGTCTATCAGCAATATACTTTTCTTTTCCAGAAAGCCAGAGAGATGTCACTCTTGATCTAGGGTCGAAATAATTTCCATCTGTAACAACTAGGTTTGCCATGAAACCAGGCTGAATTTTTCCTAGAGTTTTATCCAATCCCATTGCCTCAGCAGGATAGGTTGTTAACGCTGCAAGTGTTACGTCCTCTGAGATGCCACGCTCGATGATCTTCCTTAGATTTTTTCTGAAATCCAATTTATTTTTCAAAGTCCCAGAGGTAAAGCTAAAACGCATCCCAGCGTCAAAGACCTTTTTTATGTTATCAGGGGCCATATCCCAGTGCTTTAACTGTTCATTGGAAAATTGTAGCGCAACGTATGGATCATTTACTTTTGGTTTATTAGGAAATTCAAGAGGAAATATTATGAAGGGATTATGTTCTGCTATCTCATTTAGTCTTCTGTATTCATACCCGCTTGCGAGAAGCCAAGGATTAAGATTGAATTCTTTTGAAATTTTCAATGATCGAAGTGCAGCATGTTCTTCTCGTGTCATAAAGAGGAAGGGGCTTCTATTACCTTTGAACTTGGCTATTTCAACCAAAGAAGGGTTTAGCGGAAGAGGCTCATTCTCTTCAGGATATTTATTTATGATCTCAAGCGAGCGTTGGTACCAATCTGCATCAAGCAAGGTCTGTCTTATTACTGCAATGACTCCAAGAAGGGAATTAGGATAGCCGTTATCAGACCATCCAGTTGTTTTGAACTCAATTAATTCCGATACATCCTTTGCAACAGATAACATTTCATCATTCAGCACCACAAGGTCTGATTTCCCCTTGAAGATTCCTTTTTCAGGTATAATATGTGCAGCAGTAATTCCAATAGAGTGAAGAGAACTCAGGGTTTTCTTTTTTATGTTCAGATCATCTTTTGCACGATAGTCTGCTCTAATCTTTTCATTCCAATGATCATCAGGGCTTTTGACTTTTTCATCTTGCTTGACTTCCAACCAACCATCAATGAAACCTGCATATAAATGTGCACCCTCCAAGTCAATCTCATATGCATCAAGAGGTACTTTGATATAGCGTCCTACTTTTTCAATTTTACCATCTCTGATAACAACTGTACCATTTTTAATGGAATCACCTGGTTCAGTATGGACCATGGCATTGGTCAATGCCCAGACCCTTGGGTCATTCCTATGAATGTCCTTTACAGGCTCAGTCTGTGCAAGTAAGACAGAAACAAGAATTATAAAATATGAGAATTGTTGCTTCAAAAGTTTGGACCTTTTAATTCATTATTATCAAGAAAGTCTGTAACATACTGAAAAGTATCCCCAATTTCATCAGAAATATGAAACAGGTCAAGATCTTCAGCTGATATAGTTCCAACTTCAACAAGATAATCCCAATTGACGACTTTTTCCCAAAATTCTTTACCATACAACACAATAGGTAGACGTTTCTTGATCTTCTCGGTTTGAATTAGAGTTAATAATTCCATTAGTTCATCAAGTGTACCAAAACCACCAGGCCATACGATCAATGCTTTGGCAAGATATAAAAACCAAAACTTACGCATGAAAAAATAATGGAATTTCATATCTAGGTCATCTGATATCCATTTATTTCCAGATGACTCAAAAGGTAGGGATATGGTAAGCCCAACATTTATACCTTCTGCATCAGACGCGCCTCTATTGGAGGCTTCCATTATTCCAGGTCCTCCTCCTGAGCATATGATATAGCGATGTTTTGTACTCTTTAGATTTTTACTCCATTTTGTTAGTCTTTTTGCGAGCTCACGTGCATCTTCATAGTAGCGACTCATCTTTAGATCCATTTGTAACCTTGCCATAGTTTGTTTGTCTGCATCATCGGGTGCATTTGATAATGCTTTTTCTGCATCTTCTTTTGATGAGGTTCTAGCTGAACCAAAGAAAACAATCGTATCTGAAATGTTATTACGTTCCAATCTCTGTAGTGGTCCGTAATATTCTGATAGTATTCGTAGTGACCTTCCAGAAGTACTTCCTAGAAAATCACGGTTATAATAGAATCTATCTTTGGAGTCAATTTTAGACATGTTATTCAATCCTTTTATATCTTAATTCGTAAAGTAAACCTTTTCCTTTGCAAAAAAAAGCTATGATTATAAAGGATATAATCTATTGATTGGACAAAATGAATCTGGGTATTTTCCGATGATGAAATTTAACATTTTTTTCATAGGGATACTTTTATCCTGTACTCCACCTTCACCAATCCCAATAGTTATGCCTCCAACTAAAAGTGCTGTGGTCGAGCCATTGGAAGAGACGATCTATACTCTGGGGTATATGTCAGAGTATGATATATGGGAATTTTTAAAAGGGAAGCCATCTGAGAAGGAGGTCATTGAAACATTTGGATTCCCAGATTCTGTATGGTTAGATGATGAACAATCGACAAAATTTCTTTACTATTACATATCAAAAATAAGGGATTATAATACCATAGAGGTCAGTGCTACCACGGATAGTGTATCTGGGTTTGAATGGGATTAGATGATAATGAATAAAAAACTGCTTAACTATAGTGACTATTTAAGATTGGAAGAAATTTTGAATAATCAAAAATTAAAGAGTGCTGAACACGGTACGCCTGCACACGATGAAATGTTATTCATTGTCATTCATCAAGTCTATGAACTCTGGTTCAAACAAATAATCCATGAATTGGATTCTGTGCTGGTAATGTTTAATAAAGTATCTATTTTGGAATCAGATGTGAGTCTGGCGGTAACCAGATTAGATAGGATCATTGAAATACAAAAAATTCTCATTGATCAGGTTCGTGTTCTAGAGACGATGACAGCAATGGACTTTCTGGAATTTAGAGACCATCTCTTTCCCTCTTCTGGCTTCCAAAGTTCTCAATTCAGGCAATTGGAAAATAAACTTGGTCTTAAAAAAACCGATAGAATCAACTATGGAGGGAAAGACTATAAATTGGCTATAAAGGAAAATGAAAAGGATAATGTAGGAAAATCCGAGAGCGAGCCTTCTCTTTTTCAATTACTTGAGACCTGGTTAGAAAGAACACCATTCTTGCAATTTGAAGGATTTGATTTTTGGGACCAATATAGCTTCGCAGTCCAATCGTTACTAGAGGGTGAGGAAAACGTGATCAAAAATAATCCAAATTATTCAAAGGAGGAGGTGGAGTATCATTTGAAAGAACACGAAAGGGCAGTTACCTCATTTGAAGCAATGATAGATTCAAATAAACACAATGAACTCATAGAGAAAAATAAAAAACGTCTTTCTCATAAAGCCACGCAAGCAGCTTTACTTATTTTTCTATATCGCGACGAACCCATTCTACACTCACCATTTAATTTTCTATCAAGGCTCATGGATGTGGATGAACTTTTCACTACTTGGAGACAAAGACATGCGTTAATGGTGCGGAGAATGATTGGGTCTAAAATTGGGACAGGAGGTTCATCTGGTCATGCATATCTAAAATCAACTGCAGATAGGCATAAGGTCTTTGCTGAATTAGCTGATCTCTCAACCTTTTTCATTCCTAGGTCTGCTCTTCCAGAATTGCCTGAACACATAAAACGAAACCTGGGGTATCATTTTCAATCATGAAGCTATCATTCAAGAATAAACATGCAATCGTTTGTGGAAGCACCGATGGCATTGGAAGATCAACAGCAAAATCATTAGCAAGTTTAGGTTGCGAAATCACTTTAGTTGCTCGCAATCAAGAAAAATTGGATGAGGTAAGATCATCTTTGCCAATGAATCATGATCAAAATCATCAAGTCATATGTGCAGATTTCAATGACTCAAATGGTTTGGAAGAGAAAGTTAATATGCATGTGGATTCATTGGATAAAGTTGTAGATATACTAGTCAATAATTCAGGTGGCCCTCATGGCGGACCGTTGATCGAGGCCGATGAAGATGAGTTTAGGATAGCATTTGAGAGATTGTTGATTTGTAATCAGGTCATGACCAAAGCAGTTTTTCCAGGGATGAAGAAAAAGGGTTCTGGGAGAATCATTAATATTATTTCTACATCGGTCACTCAAGTTATTCCAGGTCTAGGTGTCTCAAATACAATTAGAGGGAGCGTTGCGCAATGGGGCAAGACTCTCGCTTTGGAATTAGGTGAGTACGGTATATGTGTTAATAATGTTCTTCCAGGGTATACATCTACTGCTAGATTAAAAGAATTAGCAGAAAGTAAGGCAAAAAAATTGGGTGTGACCTCTGATGACATTTATGATCAGTGGGAAAAAAATACATCACTAAAACGTTTGGGTACTCCAGAAGAGATTGCAAATGCAATCCTGTTTCTGGCTTCAGATGAATCTGCCTATGTTACTGGGCACAATCTTTCAGTAGATGGCGGTCGTTTTGGTGCTTGAAAAAATCAATGTTTAGAGTTTAGAGCTAATCAATCAATGGAATTGGTTCAAAATTATATCTCAGGTGAATATGTTGCTCCAAGATCCACTAGAAGGTTGGATCTATATGATCCAGCAACGGGAGAAGTGTATGGCCAATTAGTTGACTCGAATTCTGAAGACGTGCAAGATGCAGTTAAGTCAGCCAAGGATGCATTTCCTTCATGGTCTGGTTTAAGTTCAAATGAAAGAGCAAGCTATTTATCGGCCATTGCAGAAGAGATAGATTCTCAATCAGATAATTTTTCTGAGTTTGAGTCGAGGGATACTGGAAAGCCAATTACTCTGGCTCGATCTTTAGACATACCACGGTCAATATCAAATTTTAAATTTTTTGCTGAACATGTTCAGAATTTTAAATTTAAATGGGAATTGAAAAATGATACTTCAATTAATTATGTAACAAGGTCACCACTTGGTGTGGTTTGTTGCATTTCACCTTGGAATTTGCCACTTTACCTTTTTACCTGGAAAATAGCACCAGCGTTGGTCTCAGGTAACACTGTAGTTGCAAAACCATCAGAGGTCACACCTTATACGGCCCATTTATTGGGTGATATCTGTTCAAGGGTGGGATTACCACCCGGAGTGTTGAATATTATACATGGAAAGGGTAGTACTGCAGGTGAAATTCTTGTAAAAAATACGGACATTAAGGCAATTTCATTTACGGGAGGTACCTCCACTGGTAAACAAATTTTCAAGAATGCTTCAGCCTCATTCAAAAAATTATCATTAGAAATGGGTGGCAAGAATCCTGCAATTATTTTTGAAGATTGTAATTATGAATTAATGCTAGAGACAGTTGTTAGATCTTCATTTTCAAATCAAGGTCAGATATGCCTATGCAGTTCTCGTATTTTGGTGGAGTCATCAATTTATGAAAAATTCAAAGCTGACTTTTGTTCAAAGGTTTCAGAGTTAATCATTGGCGACCCGATGCATCTAGATACTCAATTTGGTGCCATATCTTCAGAGCAACACTTTCTTAAAATTAAAGATTATATGGATTTGGCAAAGGAGGAAGGTGCAAACATTTTAACTGGTGGTAGCGTGGAGAAATTAAGTGGTCGATGTGCCAAAGGTTGGTATTTCAGACCAACTGTATTGGAAGGTTTAGATCATTCTTCAAGACTAAATCAGGAAGAAATCTTCGGCCCCATAGTCACAGTACAATCCTTTCTTTCAGAGCATGATGCCATACATATGGCAAACGATACTGATTATGGTTTATCTGCAACAATATGGACTGGTGACCTTGATAAGGGTAAGCGTATATCTGAAGGTATTGATTCTGGTATAATATGGATCAATTCTTGGCTATTGCGTGATCTGAGAACTCCTTTTGGTGGCATGAAGAATTCAGGACTTGGGCGTGAAGGAGGAGATGATGCTCTCAAATTTTTCACTGAACAAAAAAATATTTGTATTCCCGGATGACAAAAAAATATCAAAAGCATTTATTTATATGTATCAATGAGCGTTCGAAGGATAGTCCAAGAGGGGACTGCCTAAGATGTGGTGGCATGGAGATCAGGAACAAATTCGTACAACTAATTAATCAAAATGGTCTAAAAGGAAAGGTCCGAGCAAACAAAAGTGGTTGTTTGGATGTCTGTGAAAAAGGACCTGCGGTCGTAATTTATCCAGACAATATTTGGTATACCAAAGTAAAGATTCAGGATGTAGATGAGATTTTTGAGACTTCCATATTAAATGATGGCATAGTGCAAAGGTTATCTATTGATGATGATAATTGATAATAAGTAAGGGGACTTAATAGATGAATGATACCATAAAGACAAATAAGGCTCCAAACCCAGTAGGGAAATATCCTCATGCTCGGAGAGTCGGGTCATTTCTTTTTTTATCCGGTGTTGGACCTAGAAAACCAGGAACCAATGTCATACCCGGTGTCATGATGGATGGTCAGGGTAATGCATTGGGCCATGATATTGAGGTTCAGTGTCATTCAGTATTTGAAAATGTAAAAATCATTCTTGAAGAGGCTGGCAGCAATTGGGATAACCTAATTGATATAACAGTATTTTTAACGAATATGAGCAGAGATTTTGATACCTTCAACAGGATATATGGTGAATATTTCATAGATAACCAGCCCTGCAGGACAACTGTAGAGGTTACTTCACTTCCTACGCCCATAGCCATTGAATTAAAGTGCATAGCAACCATTGAAGAATAATTATGTTTAGACCTCCAATAAATTTTAAAAATTGGATAGAAAGTAACCGTCATCTTTTAAAACCTCCTGTTGGTAATCAAGTTGTGTATGACCAAGGTGACTTTATGGTGATGGTTGTTGGTGGCCCTAATTCAAGAAAGGATTATCATGTCGATCCAGTTGAAGAGTTTTTTTTCCAACTTGAGGGTGATATGTTATTAAAGGTAATTGAAGATGGACAAAGAGTTGATATTCCTATTAAGGAAGGTGAGATATTTTTATTACCAAAAAATTTACCACATTCACCCCAAAGATTTAAGGACACTGTTGGGTTGGTAATTGAATATAAGAGAGAAGAGGGAGCTTTGGACTCATTCCAATGGTATTGCGATGAATGTGATTTTCTTCTTAATGAAGTCAGTCTTGATCTTGAAGATATCGTAGCGCAGTTGCCACCTCTATTCAAGGCATATTGGGAAGACATTGATTCAAGAACTTGTAGTAAATGTGGAGCAATTCAAGAACCACCAGACTAATATATTTTGAAGATTGACATACATACGCATATCATTCCTGAAAATTGGCCAGACCTTGAGAGCAAATTTGGTTATGGTGGATGGATAAGTCTTGACCACCATACAAAAAATTCAGCGAAGATGATAAAAAATGGTAAATGTTTTCGAATCATTGAATGTAATTGTTGGGATCCAATAGTTCGTATAAAGGAATGTGAAGAAGTGAATGTTGATCTTCAAGTTCTTTCAACTATTCCAGCATTGTTCAACTATTGGGCAAAGTCGGATGATGCATTGTTTACTTCAAAATTAATCAATGATCATATTTCAATGATCGTAGATGAACATCCGAAAAACTTTCTTGGATTAGGTACCTTACCAATGCAAGATGAAAAAAAAGCTATTTCAGAATTAGAACGTTGCATCAAGGATTTGGGATTAGCTGGAATTCAAATTGGTTCTAATATAAATGGTCTTAACCTTAATGAACCATCTATCCTTTCCGTATTTGAAGCTGCAAGAGATTTGGGTGCATCCATTTTTGTACATCCTTGGGATATCATGGGAAGACAGGAAATGGAAAAATATTGGCTACCCTGGTTAGTTGGGATGCCTGCTGAAACAAGCAGAGCAATATGTTCTATGATATTTGGAGGTGTTTTTGAAAGATTACCAGATTTGAGAGTTGCTTTTGCACATGGAGGAGGTGCATTTCCATCGACAGTTGGCCGAATCCAACACGGATTCGATGTTAGGCCTGACCTATGTGCAGTAGATAATGATGTGTCTCCTTTGGATTATCTAGGAAAATTTTGGGTTGATTCACTGGTTCATGATATGGATATGCTTAGATACTTAATTGGGAAAGTGGGAGATACAAAAATCACATTGGGCTCTGATTATCCATTCCCCCTTGGAGAGCAATCCCCAGGTTTGATGATTGAGAATTCTGATCTTAAATTATCGACAAAGGAAAATATTCTATATAAGAATGCCTTGGACTGGTTAGGACTTTCACACGACCATTTTTCATGAATTACCAAAATTCAATTTTATTTGCCAAGTCTTTAGATGAAAATGAT
>Ga0208277_1000421_pt1 | contig 25164 bp, 21 predicted proteins | sample ETNtaG_5_FD_185782 | JGI IMG/M metagenome (GOLD analysis project Ga0208277, IMG submission 185782) | Marine microbial and viral communities from oxygen minimum zone, Eastern Pacific Ocean - ETNP201406SV205 (SPAdes) (version 2) | ecosystem: Environmental > Aquatic > Marine > Oceanic ...
GGAGTCGCAACGGCTTGGATGCTTTATGAAATGGCTTCAAGAAAAATTGCGCCAAAGGCTATTTTATTTAATAATGCGAATACGATATTAGCTCAAGGAGCTGCTTTAGCTAAGATGGCGATGGTTGATCGATTTGAAGACGGTGATGTCACAAAGTTAGTAAAGACAGGTGATCATCTCATAGTTTGCCCAGATGAGGGCAAAGTCGTTTTTGTTAATTGATCTAAAGTAAATTCTTCAGATTCCTGTAAAAAAATTCCTGCAAAGTTAATTATACTTTATTTTTAGACAAATTGGTGAAAGAGAAGGGTTCATGTCGACTATCCGTTCTCAATTTGGCGATGATTTTGTTTTTGGAGCAGCTACAGCTGCGTATCAAATTGAAGGTAGTAAGTTTGGTGGTTGCGGTGAAAGCATTTGGGATCATTTTGCTAAAAATGGTGGGACAAACGGTGGTGAAGATGGGGCGGTAGCATGTGACCATTTTCACCGCTTTGAAGAGGATCTAGATCTTTTAGTTGATGGAGGTTTTGCTGCTTACCGTTTTTCATTTTCTTGGTCGCGCCTTTTCCCAGACGGAAAAAATCTGAATATCAAAGGATTAGATTTCTATAAACAACTTTTAGATGCAATCAATTCTCGTGGTCTGCGTCCCTTTGGTACGGCATATCATTGGGATATGCCTCAAGCACTTGGTGCTTTAGGAGGTTGGACTATTCGGGACAATGCAGAGCGCTTTGGAGAATATATGGGTTTTATAGCGCGAAATTTTGGCGAAGATCTTGAAAATCTAGTTTCTATAAATGAACCTTGGTGCGTTGCTTGGTTGTCGCATTACTTAGGAGAGCATGCGCCTGGTCTAAGAGATTTAAATAGAGCAGCAAAAGCCAGTCACTTTGTTTGCTTAGGTCATGGACTGGGCGTTCAAGCGGCGCGTGCAGAAACAAAAAAGCCTATTGGAGTTGTCTTAAATTTTACTCCCGGCCGTATGGCAAATGATAGTGACAGTAATGTCTCCGCCTTAGAGCAGTATGAAGCTATAACAAATAAATGGTATCTATCTGCCATAACTAAAGGCGAATATCCTGATGCTGCGTTGCGCAGTCTATCCTCTCTTCTTCCACAAAATTGGCAAGATGATATGAACATAATTAAAGACCCAATAGATTTTATTGGGATCAACTACTACACAACGGTCATGTTAGAGGCTGGAGGTCAAGATTTCCCTTTCGTTAAAACTATCGATCGAAATTTACCTAAAACTGATATGGGATGGGAAATAGAGCCTAGTGGGCTAACAGATGCTATAAATCTTGTTTCTCGTTACGCACCAGATAAGCCGCTTTACATAACCGAAAATGGAATGGCTTCTGCAAATACTATTACTGATAAAGATCGTATTGAATATTATAAGGATCATCTTCATGAAGTTGCAAAGGCTGCACGAAATTTACCAATAAAGGGCTATTTTGCGTGGTCTCTTCTAGACAACTTTGAATGGGCCTTGGGTTACAAAAAACGGTTTGGTATTGTGCATGTTGATTATAAAACACAACAAAGAACAAAAAAGGATAGTTTTAAGTGGTGGCAGAGTGAATTAGTTCGCACCTCCCCATAAAAATTTTCATAGGGGATCAAGGTTTTTCAGCTGCCTTTAAAAATGCTCTTATGACAGGCACCTCTTTTCTAGCTGTCAAATACATAAGTGTTTCGGTCATCTCTGCGTTACCAGTATCAATGTCGAGGTTTACCAAACGAGGATCTTGCCCAATTTCTGCATATGAAACAAAACCTACTCCCAATCCATTAGCAACCAACTCATGAAGTGCTTCCCGTCCCGTAACTTCGATGACTGGTGATAACTCTATTTTCTTTTCTAATGCCTCAGAAACTAAAGTTTCGCGCGTATGAGAGCCATTTTCTCGAAAAATCAAAGGTAGTTTTCTTAAATCTTGGAATGACAGAGAATTCGGAATAGGGCTAAAAAATTTTTTTGACGCAATTGCCTTTATTTTTGATGTACCTAAAGTTACGGTTTGCAAATCTGGACCCTCAACCGGACTGCCGATGACCCCAATTTCAGCGTCATAATTTCTGATGGCATTAGTAACTTCTCTGGAATTGCCTATAGTAAGATCAACCATTACATCTGGGTAAATTTTTCGGAAGCTTTTCAGTATCTGTATGATGTGGATTGCTGAGTCAGCAACGATTCTTATTTTTCCGGAAACAGAAGCGCTTGATTTGCTCAGATGGCTGTTTATTTGTTCTTCTACTTCAAAAAACTGCTTCGTAAGGATGAATAATTCCTTACCAGCTGAGGTGAGAGAAATTCTTTTTTTCTCCCTTTTGAAAAGTAAATTATCATGAGATTCCTCAAGTTGTTTGACGTGGCCACTTAGAACTGGTTGAGAATGTTGTGTTTTTTCGGCAGCTTTGGAAAAGCCGCCATAAGTCGCCACGCAATGAAATGCTCTAAGTTGTGAATATGTCATTTTCAACCTATAAAAAAAATGATTAAAGATATAAGAACTAACGATTTTACTTATGGGTGAATTTTAATCTTATATAAAGAAAAAATCGTTTTGGGTGATTGAAATGTCTTTGTCTGATGAAAAATTTCCTCCGCCAAAATTTGGTGAGCCTTATCTTCTAACGCCGGGCCCATTGACCACGGCTTATGAAGTAAAAGAGGCGATGTTAAAAGATTGGGGTAGTTGGGACGAGGACTTTCGAGATCTAACAAAAAAATTACGAAAAAACCTTCTTTCTCTGCTTGGGCCAAGAAAAAATTTATATGATTGTGTTCCAATTCAAGGATCTGGAACTTTCGCTGTTGAATCAATGTTGGGCACTTTTATTCCTAAAGATGGAAAGCTTTTGGTTTTAGCAAACGGTGCTTATGGTCTTCGCGCTGCTCAAACTATGGATTATTTAAATCGGGATTATCATCTGCTTGATAAAGGAGATTATTTACCTCCTAGAGGCAGTGAAGTGGCTGGTATTTTGGAAAATGATAAAGCAATAACTCACGTTTTGGTTATTCATTGTGAAACAAGCTCTGGTATTTTAAATCCATTAGAAGAAATAGGCGCAGCCGTTAAATCTGCTGGTCGTAAACTTTTGATTGATAGTATGTCAGCTTTTGGAGCGGTACCCGTAGATCCAGAAAAAATTGATTTTGAAGCCATGGTTTCTTCTGCAAACAAATGTATTGAAGGCGTTCCAGGTTTTGGGTTTGTTTTTGCAAAGCTTTCGGAACTGGAAGCTGCAAAGGGTAATTGCCATTCTCTTAGTCTCGACGTTGAAGCACAATGGAGTGCTATGGAGAAATCTGGCCAGTGGCGCTTTACTCCGCCCACTCATGTAGTTGCTGCATTTTTAACTGCTTTAGAAATACATGAAGAGGAGGGCGGTGTTGCCGGACGTGGAGCTAGATATACTAATAATCGCGACGTGATGGTCAGCGGTATGCGAGATTTAGGCTTCGAAACGCTACTAGATGAAAGGTGGCTATCGCCAATTATAGTGACGTTTTTTTGTCCTGCAGATCGAGCATTTGAGTTTACAAAATTTTATGATCTCATGAAGAGTGAAGGTTATATTATTTATCCAGGCAAATTAACGGTTGTTGATAGCTTTCGTATTGGTTGCATTGGCAGAATGGACGCCCATGTCATGAAAGGTGTTGTATCTGCAGCAAAAAAAGCACTTGAAACCATGGGTGTAGAAAGCGCGGCTCCACCTGAGGCTGCATTTATGGAAAGACAAAGACTATCAGAATTACAAGAATGAAGGGAATTCTTAATGAGAACTGAAAACGAGGTTGAAGCAAATGGGCGAACATATAATCCGGCCTCACATTGTGCGGTCGTAATTTGCCTTGATGGATGTGAACCAGAATACCTTGATATAGCGATATCTGAAGGTTTAATGCCCAATTTAAAACGTATTCGAGCAGAGGGTACAGATGCACTCGCTCATTCAGTCATCCCATCTTTTACAAATCCAAATAACATGTCTATCGCTACGGGGCGTCCTCCCGCGGTTCATGGAATCTGTGGCAACTTTTTATTTGACCCTGATACTGGAGAAGAGGTTATGATGAACGATGTGCGTTTCTTACGTGCACCAACTTTATTTTCTAAATATTATGAAGCTGGATCGAGAGTTGCTGTAGTTACCGCAAAGGATAAGCTTAGAGCGTTACTAGGAGATGGCCTGAAGTTTGATGAAGGTCGGGCTATTTGTTTCTCTTCCGAAAAGGCTGACCAGGCGACAAAGGGTGATAATGGTATACAAAATGCCAGTGACTGGCTCGGTCGGCCAGTTCCCGAAGTATATTCAGCAGATCTTTCAGAATTTGTCTTGGCCGCTGGTGTAAAAATTTTAAAAGAATGGTCACCAAATGTTATGTACCTTTCAACCACTGATTACATTCAACACAAATTTGCTCCCAATCAACAGGGTGCAAAAGATTTTTATTCTATGGCCGATGCTTATATTGGGGAACTTGATCACTTGGGCGCGGCGTTGGTGGTAACAGCTGATCACGGGATGAAGCCAAAACACGATGCTAATGGAGAACCATCAGTTGTTTATGTTCAAGATCTTTTGGATCAATGGTTGGGCGAAGCTAAAGCAAGAGTAATTTTACCAATTACTGATCCTTATGTTGTTCATCATGGTGCACTTGGATCATTTGCAACTGCGTATTTACCTGCAGAAGTAGACACTGCTGAAATAACTGAAAAGTTATCCAATATTGAGGGAATTTTATTAGTAATTAATAAATCAGAAGCTGTTAAAAGATTTGACCTTCCGCCGGATAGGATAGGGGACGTTGTTATCATTTCCACAGAGAATATGACCTTGGGAACTTCTGTTGATCGCCATGATCTTGAAGCTTTGAAAGAGCCCTTAAGAAGCCATGGGGGTTTAACTGAACAGGAAGTCCCTTTTATAGTAAATCGTAAAATTGATTTACCTGAGGTTCCAAATTTAAGAAATTATGATGCCTTCTTTTATGCGAGTATTGCAGCAAATACCTGATGCACTAACTTTCAATAAACGAATTTAGTCCCAAATAAGGAGACCACTTATTATGTCAAAACAAACTATTCGTAACGAAGCAATGCGTATTGGTGGCGAAAAAATATTCACTGATAAAACTATCGATGTAACTTACCCTTATACTGAAGAAGTAATAGCCACGGTGCCTGCTGGCACAGCAGAACATGCAAAGAAAGCATTTGAAATTGCAGCAAATTACAAGCCTTCTCTAACACGATATGAGAGGCAGCAAATATTATTTCGTGCTGCAGAAATTATCAGGGACAGACGTGAAGATATTGCCCATTGGTTAACTTTGGAGTTAGGCATTTGTCAGCAACACGCTCTATACGAAACAGGACGGTCTTATGATGTTTTTACTTTAGCAGGGCAACTCGCCATCCAAGATGATGGAGAGATTTTTTCATGTGATTTAACACCTCATGGCAAAAGCCGAAAAATTTTTACAACAAGAGAACCTGTCAGTAGTATTTCAGCGATTACTCCTTTCAACCATCCACTTAATATGGTTGCCCATAAAATTGCTCCTGCCATCGCGACAAATAATTGCGTAGTTTGCAAACCCACAGAACAGACGCCGCTTACAGCCATAACCTTGGCTGACATATTATATGATGCTGGTTTACCCCCAGAAATGTTCCAAATCGTAACGGGTCTGCCCCAGGATATTGGCGATGAAATGATAACAAACCCCAACATTGATATCATTACATTTACTGGCGGTGTGCCAGTTGGAAAAATGATTGCTGAAAAGGCCGGTTATAAGAGAACAGCCTTAGAATTAGGAGGCAATGATCCTTTGATAATATTGAACGATCTTCATGGGTCTGATTTTGATAAAGCTGCTACTATTGCGGTAGCAGGTGCAACTGGGAACTCTGGTCAGCGCTGTACTGCTGTAAAGAGAATATTAATTCAAGAAAGTATCGCGGATCAAGTTGTTCCATTGATACTCGAAAAAGCTCAGGCTATCAAATTTGGAGACCCAATGGATCCAGATACGCAACTTGGATGCGTCATAAATGCTAAAGCAGCTGAGCTTTTTGAGAAAAGAGTTTTCGAAGCGGAAGCTAAGGGTGCTAAAATTTTATATCATCCAGGTCGTAATGGCGCTTTACTTCCTCCAATAGTAATAGATCACGTACCTCATGAATGTGATTTGGTCATGGAGGAAACCTTTGGTCCAATTGTACCAATAGTTCGTGTTCCCGACAACGATCTAGAGGTTATGGCTATTTCAAATAGTACTGAGTTTGGCCTTTCATCTGGAGTTTGTACAAACGATTTAATTAGGGCAACAAACTATATTGAGGGCCTAGACGTTGGAACAGTCAATATTTGGGAACAGCCAGGATATAGAATAGAAATGTCTCCTTTTGGTGGCATAAAAGATTCTGGAAATGGTGTAAAAGAGGGTGTCCTTGAGGCAATGAAATTCTTCACCAATGTTAAGACTTATTCGCTTCCTTGGCCGAGCTGAACATCAAAAAGTTTTTGACTGAGAAAAACAGATGACCGTTATGGTCTTTAGTCTAGTTTTACTTGCTGCTGCTCTTCACGCCATTTGGAATGCTGTTATCAAGGGTACTGGTGATAAGACAATTGCCATTGGTCTGGTTGCTTTGGGCCATATGGTCTTGGGGTTAATCGGTGCTGCTATTTTCCCACTTCCCGATATTAAGGTTATTCCATTTATACTGGTTTCTACAATAATACATTGGGGTTATTACTACAGTTTAACGACGGCGTATAAGTTTGGAGACTTGTCCCTTATTTACCCAATAGCGAGGGGAATAAGCCCTATCATAGTGACTGTCTTTGCTTTTTTCTGGATCAATGAGCGTTTGAGCTGGGGCGAAATGGGTGGTGTGCTCTTGATTTCCAGTGGTATTTTGTTCTTAGGTCTAAGATCTTTATCCAATGAAAAGTCCATTCCTGCTTTAGTCTTTGCTTTGACAACAGGAGTGTTAATTGCGGCTTATTCTGTAACTGACGGGTTTGGTGTGCGCCTTACGGAAAATCCACTTTCCTATATAGCCTGGCTATTTATTGCGGAAGGCTTTGTTGTATTCTATATCTTTGGCAGGTTTAAGGTGAGATTACTTACATCGTCATTTTCTGAAATAATGCTGGGCTTTTTTGCGGGAGTTATCTCTACCATTGCTTATGGCCTAGCATTATATGCAAAGAGCCTTGCCCCACTTGGAATTGTTACCGCTTTACGAGAAACTTCGGTTATTATTGCTACTCTAATTGGGGTGGTTTGGTTTAAAGAAAAACCAATTGGTTATCGTATTGCTGCAGCAAGTATAGTCTTCTGCGGTATTCTTTTTCTAACTCTTTAAATCAGGTCAACACACTTCCTTTATACCTGCCTCTATTATGTTAAAAGCTTCGTTTAGTTCTTCCTCGGTAATCGTCATTGGTGGGCAAAGAGTGAGGATACAACCCCCACCAACTTTATAACTCAATCCGTTAGAAAGAGAATGATAGAGAATTTCTTCAGCTTCTTTTTGCGCAGGTTTGCCATTTTTTGTAAGTTCTATACCAAAAAATAAACCTAAACCTCTTACATCAGAAACGATTGGATATTTTGATTTCATATCCTCTAAGCGTGTTAGGCCTTTTTCTCCAAGTGCTACAGAGTTGTCGATTAATTCATCTTCTAAAAGACATTCGAGTGTCGCAAGAGCAGCTGCACATCCAACAGAACTCTTTTCATGTGTATAGTGACCAAGAGCTCTATCCCCAACAATGTCCAGGTCTTCTCGGACTATGAGAGCGGCCATTGGAAAAATGCCGCCACCCAGACCTTTCCCAACAACCAGCATGTCAGGGATAACGTCGAAGTGTTCACAAACAAACATTTTACCAGTGCGGCCTAGAGCCGATGGGATTTCATCAAATATCAACAAAATATCGTTTTCATCACAAATACTTCTTACCCGTTTCCAATAGTTTTTTGGGGGAAGCTCAACAGTCGTCCATCTCATTGGTTCTGCAATTAACGCCCCAATATCTCCCTCCATTTCGACTACATATTTTAAGTATTCAATACAGCCGTCATGATTTTCATTAGGGCAATTGAAGTGGCATTTCCCACGCCTTGGGGGAGGAATATGCTCTGACCCTGGCATTAGTGGTCCTACATCTTTTCGAAATAGACTTTCGCCACCAATTGAAATTGCATCTAGAGATGCACCATGAAAACTATCCCACATTGAAATTGTTTTGTGCCGGCCTGTAGCATAACGTGCAAGTTTCAATGCCATCCCGATAGCATTTGTCCCTCCGGGGGCGAACAGCATTTTATTTAAGTTGCCAGGAGCCAACCCAGCTAGTTTACTAGCAAGATCTATTGCCGTTTGGTTTGTATATCTACGTGGACAAAAAGGTAATTGGTCTAATTGGGCCTTTATCGCGTTGACTACTTTTGGATGTCCATGTCCCACTTGGTGAACACTGTTACCGTGGAAATCCATAATCTTACGACCCTGAATATCTTCGATATAAATACCTTCACTTTTATTAATAACATTTAAGCATGGACTTGATAGAGATTGATGCAAAAAAAATTGTGCGTCGTCCTCTAAGAGTTTCTGTGTCTTTGGATCTATATGAGTTTTAGCCCATTCTTTTCTTTGTGGAGAAAAATTTACATCGCCTTCTGTAAAACCTGCCTGTGATTTAATGTCAAATTTTTGTCTCATTCTCGGTTTTCCATCTCAAAAAAGGGGTCACGCCAACTTAAACCACTTTCCGTTGAACTAGCCGGGCGGTATTCACAACCAAAAGCTCCTCGATACCCAAGCCGCTTAAATTCTGGTACTATATGATTAAAGTCAAGAACTCCCGGGAATGGCTCGGCTCGATTTTCCGCTGCAGCAATTTGAATGTGCCCAACTTTATCGGCATGATTTGTAAAATTTTCAACTAAGTCGCCACTTTCTTTGTAGACATGGTAGCAGTCAAACATTATTTTTAACCTTGGGTGTTGAATTTTGTCTATAATGGCTGCCGCTTGATCAATTGTTCTTAGAAAGTAACCAGGCAACTGTTCCTCACAGACGGGTTCAATCAAAATAAAAATTTTTGAATTATCCAGTGCAAATTTCAAATTTGAGATAAATCTATTTGTTGAGTTTTGATTATTCTCTGTAACGCCAGACAAGATATGGAGTGCTTTTGCTCCAAGGTCTTCTGCTATTGTTATCGCGTCTTTAATTTCATTTTTGGCTTTGTCTGATTGATCAGGAATTGCCGCACACCCAAATGTATCACCCATCCGGACATTCATTCCGTTCACATTTAAAGCCGAGTCTGAAAGTAGTTTTTTTAATTCAGCTAAATTTTCTTCATGGGGTTCGTCATGGAACTCCAAAGAGTTGAAACCATGGAGCTTTGCCATTTTTATTCGGTCAAAAAAAGGTAATTCTTTCCACAAATAGCCGGTGTTTGCTGAAAAGTTAAACTTCAAAATGATTATTAATCTCTCAGTTCAGGGTATTAGTACTTCCCGGATTGTTTTTGCATCATCAAGACGGTCCATCGCCTCATTTAGGTCGCCAAAGTTAATTTTACGAGACATCAGTTTATCCACTGGTAGAACACCTGTTTGAAACATATTTAAATAGCGAGGTATGTCGCGTTTGGCGACGCAACTTCCCATATATGAACCTCGAAGGCATCTTTCTTCTGCAGCTATTTTGAGATGTGATAAATTTATTTCAGCTTCAGGTCCCGGCATGCCTGCTGCAACGGTTGTTCCACCGCGTCTGGTTATTTCGTATGCTGTCTGTAGTGCGCGGCCCGACCCTGCGGTTTCAACGGCAATATGCACTCCGCCGTTAGTAATTTTGTGCACTTGATCAATAGCGTCGCTGTCAGCTGCATTTACTGCATGGTGAACTCCAAGTTCTTTAGCAAATTCAAGTTTTTCAGCGCTTAAATCTATCGCTATTACTTTACCTGCTCCTAAAGCTAAAGATGCTAAAACTGCACTGAGCCCAACACCACCAAGTCCAACGACACCAATGAACTGACCAGCTTTGGCGTCAGCAGTATTAATCACTGAGCCTACGCCGGTTACTACTCCACAACCAAAAAGTGCTGCTTGCTCGAATGGGATCGATTTGTCAATTTTAACCAATGCTTCTTTCGATAACACCGAGTATTCTGCGAACCCAGCTACACCGGAATGGTGGTGGATAGATGTGCCATTTTGGCTAAGCCTTGTTGTTCCGTCTCTCAGAACTGCTTTCGCATTTGCAACTGTAGCAGGTTCGCAGAGTGCCGGTCGGCCAGAGCTACACATTTCACAGAGGCCACAGCTCGCAACATAGGAGGGCACCACATGATCGCCAATTTCGAAACCTTCAACATTGTCACCCATTTCGGTGATTATACCAGCCGCTTCATGCCCGAGTACGATTGGCATGGGCTTTCCGCGCTCGCCACTAATTGCAACAAGATCTGAATGACAAAGACCAACCGCTTTGACCTTTATCATCACTTCGTTTGATTTAGGTGGGTCTAGCTCAACTTCTTCAACAGAGAGAGGTTTGCTTTCAGTGTAAGGTCTGGGTAGCCCAGATTCACGTAAAACTGCTGCCTTTATTTTCATAATGTCACCCACAATAAAATTTATTGAATTTGAGGTTTTAGGCTGCCGCTTCCTCCAATGAAGCTTCCAGAATATCCAAGCCTTCTTCTATAACTTTGAGATCTGCTGATAGAGGGACCAAAATTCTTATAACATTTCGCGTTGGGCCCGCTGTTACAAGGATAAGGCCTTTTTTAAGCGCTATCTGGGCTACTTTGGAAGCCATATCGCCATCTGGTTCCAAAGTGTCACGGTCTTTAACGAGCTCAATCGCATTCATGCATCCTAGACCACGAACATCACCAATATTTTGCATAGAATTTTTTAATGACATTTCTCGAAGACGCTTATCTATGACTTCCCCGATTTCTAAACCTTTTGCTAGTAACCCATCTTTTTCAATTGTCTCTAATACTGCCAGAGCGGCTGCACATGCCATTGGATTACCACCAAATGTACCGCCTAGACCTCCAGGTGGGACGGTATCGATAACGCTAGCTTTTCCAACTACTCCAGATATAGGTAAACCGCCGCCTATACTTTTTCCTACACAAGTTAAATCGGGATCAATACCGAAGTGTTCCATAGCGAACATTTTGCCAGTACGACCAATTCCTGATTGAATTTCGTCAGCAACCATGACAATTCCGTGCTCATCACATAACTCGCGTAGATATGATATAAAATCTTGTGTGGCTATATTATAACCGCCTTCCCCTTGAACGGGTTCAAAAAATATTGCAGCGATTTGATCAGGTGGGCAGTCACTTCTGAATAAAGTTGCGAAGGCCTTTTTGGTGTCTTCCAAAGTAATACCTCGGAATTCATCTGGAAAGGGCAGTCTGTAAATGTCACCAGGGAAAGGTCCGAAACCTTGCTTGAATGGTATCATTCTCGCACTCAGTGCCATCCCCATGTAGGAACGTCCGTGATATCCATTTGTAAAGGTAATGATCGCTGGGCGTTTTGTATAATATCTGGCAACTTTGACCGCATTTTCGACCGCTTCACCACCAGCTGAAAAAAACATGGATTTCTTTTTAAAATTGCCTGGGTAAATGTCATTTAACCGCTCTGCTAGTTCTATATAGCTCTCATATGGTGTGACCTGAAAGCAGGTATGAGTGAGCGTATCCAACTGGCTTTTTATAGCGTCCACAACCCTGTGATTACGGTGACCCGTGTTTTGACAACCGATCCCACCACAAAAATCTATGTACCGTTTGCCTTCGACGTCCCATATCTCTGTATTTTCTGCTCGATCAGCGATGAATGTCGAAGAGTAAGCGATTGCTTTAGCTACAGAGTCGTCGCGTCTTAATTCAAATTCCTTATTTGTTGCCATTGGTTATTATCCCCATTCATACGGTGTTAACCGTAAACATATGCCGGTAGCCAAGTGGCTAGAGCGGGCCATTGAAAAACTAAATAAATAGCTATGAGCTGAAGAATAACAAAAGGAATTATACCTTTGTAAATATCTTTCATTGCCACACCAGGGGGGCTGATTCCTCTCATATAAAAGAGGGCATACCCGACTGGTGGCGTCAAAAAAGATGTTTGTAGTGTGACGGCAACTAAAATTGTAAACCAAACGAGCACTGGTTTGTCTACCACACCATAACCGCTTATTGCTAAGTCCATGGCTCCAATAACTGGCACGAGCAATGGCAATACAATAAAAGTTATTTCAATCCAATCGAGGAAAAATCCAAGCAGAAATACACAAAATATTACAAAGAGAATAATACCATTGTCGTTGAAAGGTAATGAAGTTAGCGCATCCTCTATGATTTCATCACCACCTAAAGCACGCACAACAAAAGCAAAAACAGTTGCACCTATTATGATACAAAAAATGTAGCCCATGGTATTAAAAGTGCCGTATAGAGCCTCTTTCAACATTGTTAAATTTAGTTTCCGATAAAACGCCGCAAGGATCATTGCGCTCAAAGCGCCAACTCCACTGGCTTCGGTTACTGTAGCAATACCGGCTATAATTGACCCTAAAACCAAGAACATCAGAGCCAATATTGGAACTGCATCCAATAATACTTTAAAAAGGGTTTTTAATCCCACCGGTTGTCGATCTTCCGCTAATGGTGCTGCAGAAGGCTTCAGGAATGAAAATCCAAGTATGTAGATTACATATAGTGCTGCTAGCATTAAGCCTGGGATAAAGGCTCCCATAAATAAATCACCCGCTGGGAGATTGAGTTGGTCTGCCATAAAAACCAACATAATAGATGGGGGTATTATGATACCAAGACAGCCTGAAGCGGCTACAGTACCCGTTGCAAGTTCTTTTGAATAGCCCTGCTTAATCATTATTGGGAGACTTAATACACCCAATAGCACTACAGAGGCTCCAACAATTCCAGTACTTGCGGCTAGCAATGTCCCTATCAAAGCCACCGTAATAGCCATTCCACCCCTGACATTACCAAACAATTCTTGAGTTGAAGTAAGTAAACGCTCAGCTATTCCAGACTTTTCGAGCATAAAGCCCATAAAAATGAATAGAGTACCTGCAATTAGAATCCAATTTGTCATAACAGCGTAAATGCGCTTTACAACAATGCCGAAGTAATAGAAGTCCAGACCAGTAGCCGTATCAAAATATTGATCGGAGATCATTGCCACCAAGGTGAATAAAATTGAAACGCCAAAGAGTGTGTAGGAAATATGAAAACCCACAAGAAGCATTGCGCAAAAGGTTACAAAAAGAGCTGTCAGCAGAATGGTTTCAACAAACATTAGTTTGCATCTCCTGTTAATTTTCTTAGTTTTGCAACTATTGCGATTGATCTAGCCACCGTTGCAATTCCAAATAATACAAATGACAACACTAGAACTGATTTAATAATCCATCTGTGAGGTAGCCCGCCAGGATCAATTGAGCCCTCTGCAGTTACATAAGCCCGCATCATGAAAAACCATGAGTGATATATAATAACGATAATAAATGGCAGTAGTACGACAAGGTGACTGACAAGATCTATCCAAAGCTTTGTTTTTTCACTAAACTTACTATAGAATAGATCGTTGCGAACATGTGTTTCCATAGATGTACAATATGAAAACCCCATCATAAATCCAAAAGAGTATATGTGCCACTGAAGTTCATCGAAACCCAGGCTCGATACCCCAAGTACATAGCGCAAGAAGACTGATAAACAGACAATGATCACAAGAAATAGCGCGAGCCAGCTTATTGCATGTCCCAGCGCAATAATTTGTTTTTCAATATTCTGAACAAAATTCACTTTGAGATTTACCTGTTTTACTGAAGTTTATTATTTTGTTCTAGCAATGCAGGCTGTCTGCCTGCATTGCTAGTTGTTTAAAGTAGAACTACTAGTCCCACAAACTATTGCGACCAATAGAGCCAATGTTCTCCCAGGCTTTATAGTCTTCCATGAACGCTGTAAGATCGTCCATCAACATTTTGACCTCTGGATCGGTTGCCATAAGCTCATCCATTGTCTCGTTGAATGCCGCTCTCATCGCCTTGAGCATTTCGTCATCAAATTTAACAATTTCGACACCTTTTTCTTCTTGTAGTGTCTTAAGTGCAGCATTTTGAATAGCATTTGAGTGTGTCATTGACCAAACATTTGCTTGTCTCACTGAGGCTTCCCATTGGGCTTGCTGAGCATCACTCATACCATTCCAAACATCCATATTCATCACAATTTCGATGATTGTGTAAGGCTGGTGCCAGCTTGGCATATGGTAAAACTTAGCAACTTTATGCAATCCAGCTTCTAAGTCATTTGCTGGGAGACCCATTTCAGCAGCGTCGATCACGCCTTTCTCAAGACCTGGGAAAATTTCGCCGAAAGGAATAAGAGTAGGAACAGCGCCTAGTTTAGTTACAGTACCGCCTGCAAAACCACCAATTCGGATTTTTGTTCCCTTCCAGTCTTCAACCTTCTCAATTCTCTTGGTAAACCAGCCCGCGCCTTCATTTGCATAGATCGCTAGAGGCCATACCTTCACATTATACCCAGCGTCATTATAAAACTTTTCCCAAAGTTTTGTTCCGTTGCCTTCGTATAACCAACCTAGCATTACGTGTGGTTCTGGTCCAAATGGCATAGTACAGTATGGAATAGCTTCTTTCAAAGAACCCCCAAGATAGGCGCCACAGGTATAGCCTGCCTGTACTTGCCCGTCTGATACCGCTTGGTGGATATCAAATGCTGGCATAAGTTCCCCTGGCTCAAACATTTTGATTTTCATGTTTCCGCCAGAAACTCTTTCTAGAACATCAGCAAAATACACAGAAGTAGAACCTGTTATTGGTAAATTTGTGCCAAAAGCTGAAGGTGTTTTAAAAGTAATTTTTTTATCAGCCATAGCGGTTCCAGCTAAGCCGAAGAACGTTAATATAACTACGGAAGCTTTAACCGCTTTCATAGCTTGTTTGGTTAAGTAGTGTCTCATCGAGATGTCCTCCCTACATCACTAATCAAGTTGCATAAAGTCGTACCAAATTCTTTGATACAAATGGTTTTATGTAGGGCAACGGTAACAGTTTTATGAATTATAGCAACGAAATGTTCCAGGTAGAACAATATAAAAAATGTATACGTTCATAAATATTTTTTATATTTATGGCATATCTATAAATAAAATCTAAATTTGTAGATTTTTTTTCATTTAAACAATCACTTAAATTCTAAAAGCACTTTTGAAATTATTGCATTATAAATGGATTTGAACTCGTTGTCTGCTGAGCGATCCAAACGGACTTAACTTGCATGAATTCTTTAATTGATTCTTGACCGCTTTCTCTGCCTTGACCTGATCGTTTGTAGCCGCCGAATGGCGTCATAAAACTTACGGCTCGATATGTATTTACCCAAACAGTGCCAGCTTTGAGCTTTTCGGACATTCGGAAAGCCCGACCTAAATCAGAAGTCCATACGCCTGCTGCGAGGCCAAACACAATATCGTTTCCAATACGGATGGCATCCTCTTCTGTGTCGAAAGGAATGACTGACAAAATAGGTCCGAATACCTCTTCTTGGGCAATTCGCATATTATTTTTTACGCCTGTGAATATTGTTGGTTCTACAAAACGATCACCTTGAATACCATCACCGGTATAAGGCTTACCTCCTAGAACACACGTTGCCCCATCTTCTTTTGCAACTTCTATATATTGAAGAATTTTGTCGTATTGAGGCGCGGTAGTAACGGGTCCAACATGTGTTTCCACTGACATTGGATCTCCAATTTTTGCTTCACTTGCTACTTCAACTAAACGCTTAACAAACTTGTCATGAATAGTTCTTTGGACCAGTAATCGTGAGCCTGCTATGCAGGTCTGGCCGGTTGCGGCAAATATGCCTGATATTGCGCCCATGACTGCAGCTTCAAAATCAGCGTCCTCAAAGACAATATTTGGTGACTTGCCTCCTAGTTCTAGGGTAACAGGCATAATTTTTTTTGCAGCTGTTTCATAGATTTTTTGGCCCGCAAAATCAGATCCTGTAAAGGCAACTTTAGCTACATCGGGGTGCTCTACCATAGCAGCACCTATTTCCAACCCGTATCCAGTAATGCAGTTCACAACTCCTTTGGGAAAACCCGCTTCGTTTACAAGTTCCATGAATTCCAAAGATGAAGCAGAAGTAAACTCAGAGGGTTTAATTACGGCTGTATTTCCCGCAGCAAGGGCAGGGGCTAGCTTCCAGGCTAATAATAAGAGAGGAGAATTCCAGGCTGTAATCATTCCAATTACACCCAAAGGTTCATATCGCGTATAGTTAAATATACCTGGACGGTCAGCTGGTAGTACGGCCCCTTCTATTTTATCTGCAAGGCCTCCAAAATAGCGGTACCATTCTGCCAGATATTTCGTCTGAGCACTCATTTCAGTGATGAGCTTACCATTGTCACGGACTTCTATATTGGCCAATCTATCGGCTTCCCGCTCAATAATTTCAGCTAGTCTTACCAGAAGCTTACCTCTTTGCGTTGGCCGCATGTCCGCCCAGGTACCACTGTCAAATGCTGCTTTTGCTGCTTTTACTGCTTGATCAGCATCTTTCTCACACCCACGGGCAACTTTTGCCCAAACCTCCCCAGTAAAGGGGTTTTCAGTATCGAAATATTTATTTTTAATTGGCTCAACCCATTCTCCATTAATGAAGTGATTATAAATTTTCATTACCGAACCGACCTCCCTAGTCATTTTCTTCAGGTTGAAACACAACGCGTCCAGTGACATTACCGTTTTCAAGATCATGTACAGCTTGATTGATCTCGGACAGTGGGCGCCTGTCTATTGGCATTTGTTTAATCTTACCGGCGCGCACCATATCAATTATTTTACGCAGTTGCGGTGAATTTCCTACGTGGCTCCCTCGAACGGTCATCGCTTTTTGTGGCAACCAAACTTGAGGCATATTAAAGTCTCCCCCTGCCTGACCTACGATTAAATAACGGCCTGATTTAGCCAATGCCCGGATTGCAAGCTGCGCGGTGGCTGATCCGCCGAATGTATCAAGTACTCCCATAAGTTTATTATTCGCCAAATTTTGCAGTTTTGACACGGCTTCTTTATCTTGGCTGTTTAAAACGTGCTTTGCGCCCATTTCTTGGGCGGTAGTTAATTTCTTATCATCAACATCGACGGCTATAATATTTTCAAATCCAAGGGCCCGCGCTATAGCAATAGCATTCAATCCAAGCCCGCCGCATCCTAAAATGGCCATCCATTCATCGGTACGTAGTTCACCAAGTTTTTCTAAAGCATTGTAAACCGTAATCCCGGAGCACGCATGAGGTACAACATCTGCAGGATCAAGCCCATCGATATCTACTAAAAATTTTTCGTGTTCAACAAGGCAGTGCGTAGCAAAGCCTCCCTTTTGTTTCAGTCCAATGATCCGCATTGACGCGCAATCGCTTTCACGCTCTTCCTTACATGCTGCACATTCTCCACAACCAATCCAGGGAAAAACTAGTACTTGTTGGCCTTTTTTGAACGAGTTGGCATCAGCTCCAGTATTTTCAACGACCCCTGCAATTTCATGTCCAAATGTCATCGGTAATTCAGCACCGCGTTCTGCAAAGGTTAATCGGCCCTCGTTACCTAAGTCCATATAACCTTTTTGGACGTGCAGATCTGAATGACATAAGCCTGCGGCAGTAACGCGAATTAAAACTTCTGAGCCCTTAGGTTTTGGCAGTGCGTTTTTTCGCTTCTCGAATGGCTTAGCCCATTCAATAAGGTCATAGCTGGTATAATGTGTCATATCTAAATACTAATCCAATTTTATCATTTACATTTCAAATTCTTTGAAAATCTTTGCGGTATGTTCTCCCAATTTGGGTGGTGATGGCAAACTGTTATTCGTGTCTATAGTCCGATTAATGGGTGGAGCTGCCATTGTTACTTCGTCGCCCTTGGTAGTTTTTACATTAATCAAATTAAGCCCGATATGATTGGAAAGCGCACTGACTGAATTGACTGAACCAAACGCAATATCAGCTTCAGTTAGTAAGGTAGTAAATTCGCTGACTGACAGCTGATTTGAAGTCTTATTTATTGTTTTATGCAGAGCTTCCACATTTTTTACCCTTTCATTATTACTATTGAAACGGGGATCGGTAGCAAGTTCAGTTTGTTTAAGAACTTGGGTGCAAAATCGAGCCCACTCACGTTCATTCTGAATAGCTATAATTACTTTGGATCCGTCTTTTGCAGAGAACGCTGCATAAGGCTGAATAGACGGATGCATTAACCCCATTCTTTTTGGACTTTTACCGCCATATTTATACTGCAGTAGGGGCACATTCATCCAATCTGATGCAACACCAAATAAAGATATGTTGACGCCATAACCTTCACCAGTGCGTTCTCTATAAAAAAGAGCCTCAACAATTGCCGCATGCGCAGTCATGCCAGCACCGATGTCACATATTGATACCCCAATACGACCAAGCTCGTTTGGCCCTCCTGAAATATCAACGAGGCCACTTTCAGCTTGGACTAAAAAATCATAAGCTTTCAATGCGCTTGCAGGGCCAGTTTCGCCGTAGCCAGAAATATCGCATGTAATTAGTTTTGGATTTTCCTTCCGCATTTTTTCTGAACCAAAGCCTAATCTCTTTGTTGCCCCTGGAGCTAAATTTTGAACGAAGACATCTGCTTTTTTGATCAATTGGTGCATAAGTTTTGTGTCTTTTTCAGATCTCAAATCTAAGACAACGGATTCCTTTCCATGATTGGTCCACAAGAAATAAGAACTATCTCCATTGGCTGCTGAATCATAACCTCGGGCGAAATCTCCCTCAGCACGTTCAATTTTTATCACCCTGGCACCCATATCAACTAGCCTTGACGTGCATAAAGGTGCTGCCAGGGCCTGTTCTAGAGAAACAACAAGCAAATCAGAAAATGGGTTGCTCAAGGCTTTATCCTTTTTATTCTCTATTGGTTATCGCAACATTTGGGTAATTTCATCGAGGTCTCTGATTGCTTCCAAGTTAATTATTTTTTTAGCAACTTGTCCTGCTTTATCAACTCCAAGAACAGGCAAACTTAATTTATGAAATTTTTCTTCTATCTCCCCTGAAGTCATCCGATTATTTGGATCTCCTTTTGCAAAGATTTGCTTACCAGAGAATTTTCTGCCATCCAGAGTTTTAATATCTACTACCGATGCAACGGTATTTGGGTGCTCTTCAGCCAGCTGAGTGCTAGAATCAATTTTAATGCGTGACATTATTTCGTTTATTTCAGGGTCAGCTAGAGTGTCTTCCGTAAATCTTTCAAGTGATACGGCACCGTCTTGGAGACCTAGTGATACGGCGAAGGGTGTGCTCAGGCGGGCCGCCAAAGGACTATTTGGAGTATAATTCATACCTTGGCCAGGCATTGTCTCAGACTGAATGATACTAACCTCCGCAATATCATCTTTTTTCAAGCTATTCTCTTTAACCAGCTCTAGTGTTTTTGAAATTGCCGTGTGGCTACACTGAATAGTCGGAAAAGATTTTAGTCCACCAACACTTATTTCATAATACTCGCCCAATCGATCAAGCAACGGCTCGAAATTTGGTTCTTCTGAAAAGGCATTGAAGAACCCTGAGGAATATTCAAGGATTCCTAACGGTCCCGTCGCCCCATTTTTAATTAATTGGGCGAATAACACCGCTTTCATTGCGGCCATAGCTGGATGTAAACTTTTGGAAAAATCGCCGTTGTCGACACCATATCTTAGCCCTCCGGCGGCATCGGCGGCAAGGCCTATCGTCATCTCTATCTGCTTACTCTCTAGCTTTAGAAGTTTTGCTGCTGCCACTGCTGCCCCAATACCTCCAAAAGTAGCCGTTGGATGCCAGTATTTATAGTGACTGGGCATAGCGCATCGTCCTACGCGACCTGCCACATCAAAGCCTAGCACGAAAGCTTCAATTATTTCTTCACCGCTAGAATTAAGTTCTTCACCTATAGCAAATGTTGTTGCCACCAACGAAGAGCCCAGATGGGAGATTGAAGGCATATGTGTATCATCAAAATCGATAGTGTGCGCAATTGCACCATTAGCCAGAGCTGCTATTGCGGCGCTGGTTTTTCCTTTTTCTCCAAAAATAGTTGAGCTACCTTTTGAATTCTGAGTGTCTGTAAACATTGTTATCCAAGACACTTCTTCTTTGGCTTGCGTTCTACCCCCAAGAGCACAGCCAACAGTATCGAGGATGAATAATTTTGCCTGCTCTATAACTTCACGGGGTAGATTGGCATAGCTGAAATTAAAGGCAAATTCCGAGAGTTTTTCAGTTATAGCTTCGTTTTGTTGATGGCCCAAAAGGTTCTCCATTCTTTTTAAATTTCAATCAGAGTTATTTACTCTCAGTTTATAGGATATTGTTCATTTAAAAATTCGATTGCTAGAATACATAATATAAAAGATTTTTATATAAAAATATTCGAAGTAGATTTTTAAGTGAGCCCAATTTTATTCACTTTATAGAATTCCATAGGATCACCTTTGGCCACTAAATCCCATAGTTCAAGGGCGCTACTTTCCCCCAGTAAAGCAAAAGCTTTATTCATTATTTTTTCTTTTCGAAATTTATAAGGCAGACTTCTATTAATATCGTATTTTGCACTTAATATTTCACCATCGGTTGTTTGCACTTGAACAAAGGCTTCGGTTTCACCTAGGTTTGTATCTGGCGTAACAGAAACTCGATCTCTCAAAGCAATTAAGTCTGGGTTCTTACAAGCGTTACTTGAGAATGTAGAAAGCGCCGCTGTATCTTGTCCGTTAAGAACCATTGCTGCAGATAAGCGAAAACTGAACTTTGCCTCTAATCCAGTATTAGGGCTGAGAATATGACAAATTTTGAGATATCTTGGTGGCACTGCGATAGAAACATTCTCAATATTTGTAGCAATAAGATTATTTTTTTCTCGTACTTGAAGTAGGGCTTCAAGTGCTGGATGTAGTCCATGGCAACAGGCATGATATTTATGTAAAACCTCTTTGAGCATCCAATATTCACCTAAGCCGTTTAAGGCTTTTGTTGTATCACGATTTTGGGTCGTATGCGTATCGGCGAAACCATGTTCCGCCTCAAGTGCGTCAGGATTTGAAATAATGCCTGCCTGTGCAAATAGTGCAGCTTCTACGCCATTTGCGGCTGCCATTCCTGCATGTAAAGGTTTTGCCATAGTGCCGAACTGAGCTCTTACGCCCGATGCCATAGAAGAAACTAAACCGAGGGCATAATTAGTAGCTTTTTCATCGAGACCTAGTAATTTGGCGGATGCTATTGTTGCTCCAAAAGCACCTGCCGTTGCCGTTGAATGATATCCGGTCAAATGATGGTCGCGCCCTAACCAAACTCCAATTCGTGTAACGATCTCTAAGCCTAAAATTACTGCATTCCAAAACTTTTCAGGTTTCGTATTTGTTTTTTCTCCAATAGCTATCGCAGCAGGAATTATAGCCACGCTTGGATGCCCCAAATAAGCAAAGTGTGTATCGTCATAGTCTAGTGCATGGCTTATTGTTCCATTTGCGAGAGCTGAAGCTCTCGCTGGGAACCGTTTTGTTGCTCCGATTACTGTACAATCTTCATTGCCGCCCTCGCTGCTAATTTGTCCCCTAACAATATGGCTTACCGGTTCCGCTTGACCTGCGATCGATACTACAAACCAATCAAATAGTGAAAGCTGAGCGACCTGTTTTAATTCGTCTGTAGCAAATTCAGGTTCAAAATCTAGAGCGAACCTAACCAATGATGAAGAAACGCTTTTGGTTTCAAAGTTATCGGACTTTTTATGTTTCATTTTGCGCCAAAATTTTTTTTCTAAAAGTGATTATATTAAATTATATTCCATTGACATAGTATAACAAAAAGTAAAACTTTATATAGGTTCAATAACAATTTTCGAAGGCTTTCGACTTGGATATTAAACAATTAAAAACTTTTATCTGTGTCGCAGAGACAGGCTCACTTAGTGCCGCTTCCGATCGATTAAGATTGGCTCAGCCTGCACTTTCAAGACAAATTAAGCTTTTAGAACATAAATCGGGTGCCCAATTATTTCATCGTTCTGTTAAGGGAATGGCGCTTACCGAAAGTGGTGAAAAGCTTCTTTCGAGGGTTTCAGGACTTATTAGGCAGCTCGAGCAGGCAGTGGATGAAGTGCGTTCAAGCGCAGAAAGTATTACTGGTAATGTTGCGATAGGATTAATGCCGAGCATAAATTCAGTTCTAGCAGTACGCTTGATCGAAAAGGTAAAAAATGAGCTTCCACATGTAACGCTGAGAATAGTCGAGGGTTATTCTGGACATTTAATTGAGTGGTTACATCGTGGAGATTTAGATATTTCTTTTCTTTATGGACCTACCCATGATTTGCATTTGCGTTGCAAAGAACTTCTCTATGAAGATATTGCGCTAATAAGTGCCCCTGGGACAATGCAAGGCTTAGGCAAAGAAATAAAACTCAGCGATATTGCGCATTTACCAATTGTGTTGCCCAGTCGCCCTCACGGGATACGAATACTTGTCGATAATGCAATATCTAAGGCTGGGGTCAAATTGAATGTCGCAATAAGTGGGGATGCTTTTGAAGTATTAAAATCGCTTGTTAAAACTGGAAATTATCATGCTTTTATTCCTCTTTCAGCTATAAACGAGGATTTGAGTGAAGGCACGCTCGAAGCGAGAACTTTCGTTTCCCCAACGATAAAACGGCAACTTATTTTAGCAATGGCACCCGATAGAAAAAACACACGAGCCGCACAATCTGCATTACAAATTATAACAAATGAAATAGAAAATATGGTTAAAGAGGGAATTTGGAAGGCAGAAATCAATTCTAGCTAAATTAATTCTTGTTTGTATTGACTAGATTTTTAAATCAAGGCGCGGTTTCCAAAACGGTCTGAAGAGCTCAATTTTTGGACAACGGTTCATAACAACTTGAAGGCCTGCATCTTCTGCTAACTTGGCAGCTTTATCATCATAAACACCTATTTGGCCCCATAAAACTTTTGCCCTAACAGCTATTGCTTTTTCGGCAATTGAGTAGAGTTCTCCCTTTGGGCGAAAAACATCCACCATATCAATTGGCTTTTCTATCTCCTCGAGAGAGTGATAGACTTTTAACCCTCGGATTTCTGACACATTTGGGTTTGGGTTTACAGGCAAAATATCATAGCCAATTTCATTTAATTGACGAAGTACGCCATAACTAAACTTTGTTTTGTCGCCGCTTGCGCCAACCATCGCAATGGTTTTAACAGATCTCAGGATCTCAGCGAGATATTTAGGATCGTAATTGTAGAGACGGTCAATATCAGCTTCTGGCATTTAAATTTCCTTTGAAGTGGCGATGTCAGGCTTTAATTCGTGAGGTTTTAAAGGATCAAGAAATGGATTTCGATATAATTTGTCATGGCTTTCTACACCAATTTCTAGCTTCAAATCAGATTTGGCGCGCGCCACACATAAGATAATATATCCATTTGAAATTTGCCTATTATTCAGTGCAACCTGTCTTTTTTGGTTAACTTCACCACTAGTCAATTTTGCGGCACAAGTTATACAGCCACCATACTTGCAACCGTAAGGCAAATCTACGCCTTGTTCTCGAAGAGCATCCAAAAGAGGGCGTCGGTTATCAACTTTGTATTTTGAATTATTGCGGTTTGTAATGGTTACGGTGTGCTTTGTCATAGCCAAATATCACTCGTACAGTCGCCACCCGGATATCGCGCCTCATGGCACCTGCTTGGGCCATTGGGTTCTTCGCCAAAATTTACTATAAAGTCTGGGTTTATTTTCATCCCACCATTGACTGGATCGCAATCAATTTGAACCATAACTCCACCTTTTTCTCTTATCTCTGGATAGAATTGATTATCCCATGTGGAAAAAAGTGAAGTGGTCACATAAAGGCGTTTTCCATCAAGACTTAACTGAAACATTTGTGGCCCTCCTGCTACTTCAACACCGTTGACCTCTGGTGCCTTGCCGAGTAGACCACCCATGAAAACTTGACCTGTTAGTACAGGGTTGTGCGGATCGGAAATATCATATTGGCGCATATCGCCATGCAACCAATTATTGAGGTAAAGATACTTATCATCCATTGAAATAAGAATTGCTGACATAACACCGGGGAGTGGTATCGGCCAATCGGGATGCATTTCATTTTCTACATCAATTACCTTTTCCCATTTCCAATTACCGGTATCATCTTTCCACCAGTGTATAACGTTGGTAGAAAGTGCAGCTCCACAAAACCCATGGGTGCTGTCCGGGTTATGATGAAATTTTACTTCTAGAGGAAGGAGACCATCTTCACCCAGGTAGAAACTTTCAACAGGTTTTTTCTTCTCAAAATCCCAGAAATGTAGTTCGCGGCCGTATTTCAGGTGGCCTACTTCTTCTAAATCAAATCCAGGCATAAATGTATTAGGCGCCGCCCATTCAGAACTCACCATAATATTATGCCGCGGTTGATACCAAAAATCATACCCAAACTTGATATCGCCCATTGAGCTTTCCCATCGGCCGACAATATTAAAGTCTTTGTCGAGCTGTAGGTATCCACCCGGTGCTTCGCCTTTAGCGTTTCCTAAAAATGATATAATGATTTCTGAACCAAGACAGTGAACTGTATGCGGTCCGGATAAATCTGCTTTACCTTTTATTTCTGCTCCGTCAATTATTTTGTGAAGACGTGGGGCCCGGGGATCCGTTGCAGTGTCCACAATGTGCAGGTTATTTGATCGGACACCAGGCAGAATAAGAAACTTACGCGACATCGAACTGTCATCGTGGCAAGATGAGCATGCGTTCCATCCCATGTGGTGTAGCTCATCGCCTATGCCCGGCATTTCAAGTCTGTGAATAACTTTGCTATAAGTAGGGCTTTCAGGGTCAACATCTACAGTTGCCAGATAGTCTGGTTTCTGAATGCCAGTTCCAGTGTAAATCGCTAT
>Ga0208277_1000422_pt1 | contig 25157 bp, 15 predicted proteins | sample ETNtaG_5_FD_185782 | JGI IMG/M metagenome (GOLD analysis project Ga0208277, IMG submission 185782) | Marine microbial and viral communities from oxygen minimum zone, Eastern Pacific Ocean - ETNP201406SV205 (SPAdes) (version 2) | ecosystem: Environmental > Aquatic > Marine > Oceanic ...
TTCCCCAGTTATTCATTTCCCGTTTCCCTCCGGATACGGTTCATGACACCCGAGTCATGTAGGGGCGAGACATCAACGTCCGCGTGTAGAAACCACAGAACCGCTCTCGCCGCCCCAAGGCTTTCAGCCCACCATGAAGACGATTTGTGGTACAGGGTACGCCTAGCTCCCCACCTATCCCGCTACGCCCTGCCATGATTGGTATTTTAACGGAACGGTTAACCATCAAATTCATTCTTCATACTTTGAAGGACAAGATGTTTTAATTATCTCAGCCTCAAAAACATATTGTGAATCGATATATTTCAAGACACCTTTTGCATATACTGTACGGTTGTCGTCTAGTCCATTGGAAACCGATGCTTGGGCAAATTCGACTAAGATTTGATTGCTACTACCATGCAAAATGAAAGTCATCGAAGAGTTGTCAATACTGCCATCTAATACTTCACCTCTAATTGATATTTCATCACCTACATATTTAGATGGTGACTCCATAATCTCATCTACGGTTCTAGTTGGCTCAGGCGATTGTAATATGACTACTCCAACTAATATCATAGTTAACAATCCACCAGAGATTAGTAATCTAGTTCTTCTGGTAAACAGTTAATCATCCCCTTTATGATCCAATCCAATAGCTTGTTCAATTGAGGTTAAATTATGCTCTTGCAACTTTTTCTTTAAGCCCTTGACAATATCTTTGGTAATACTTGGTCCTTGAAAAACGAATGCACTATACGCTTGTAGTAAACTAGCACCGGCAGTTATCTTCTGCCATGCATGTTCAGCATTCATGATTCCACCCACACCAACAATTGGAAATTTACCATCCGTCATCTGATATATTAATCGGATGAACTCTGTTGATTTATCAACTAAAGGAAGGCCACTCATCCCACCCTTTTCAGCCATTGTCTTAGCATCTTTAGCGTCAGTTGTTTCAACTCTTGAAACAGTTGTATTGGTGGCAACTATTCCTGAACAACCTGAATCAATAGCGGTTTTCACTATCAATTCTAATTGCTCATGGGACATATCAGGGGCTACTTTCACTAAAATTGGTTTAGCAGGCAAATTTTTTATTTGACAATTGTTCTCATTAACCTCCATGCAGGAAGCGATTATTTTTGACAAATCGTCTTGGTTTTGCAAATCTCTAAGATTAGGAGTATTTGGTGATGAAACGTTAATGACGAAAACATCTCCATAATCCCACAATCTATCCATCGTTGTAGAATAGTCAGTATGTGCATCGGAATTCTCAGTGAGTTTTGATTTCCCAAGATTAACCCAAATGGGTACCTTAAGAGGACCATGTTTCTTGAAATGCAAATCTAAAGTCTGGGAAATTTTTTCTGACCCAGGATTATTAAATCCCATTCTATTTATCAGAGCTTTATGTTTATTCGAACGAAACATCCGAGGTTTTGGATTTCCTGATTGCTCCAGCATTGTAACGCCACCAATTTCTGCGAAAGAAAGACCAATTGTTTGCCATCCAAGTAATACTTCTGCCTTTTTGTCCATCCCTGCTGCAAGACCAAAGGGGTGTTTGTAAGAGTGCCCAAAAACCTCGACTGGCAAATCATGTTTAGTTTGATAAAGCGCACTTAAAGCCAATCTAGAGGCGGAAAAAGAAGATAATTTCTTTAGATAATATAGCGACCTGTGATGTGCTTTTTCAGAATCCTGAAATTTTAACATGGGGCGGATGAACAAGCGATATGGTAACCCCATGAAACCTCCACAATGACGGTATCATTCAAGACTTACCCCTCATTGGCCCACATGTGCAGATGAATCACCCTCTATGGCCAGTTGTCAGAGAGGCAGCAAGAAGAATCGTTAGATTAGAAAATTTAGAAATCCATACCCCTAACGAATTTATAGATTCGATTAATGAATTATCCAGCAAAATATCAGACCATATTCCGCAAAGAACCAATTTTCCCAAACATATTGTGACTGAAGAAAATGCTATCAAAATTTATGAAAAAACTGGGAAGAAAAACAAATTGATCATAGAGGTGAGTATGTTTGAGCCAGATATTGATGTCTGTTGGGTGCAGATGACTAAAGAAAACGGATTCACTGCTATAATTGAGTCCTGCTTACAATTACTTGAAGCTGGGTATCCTGGTTGTATCGGTTGTGATGATTCAATCCAAGAGGGACGGTGGGATGAGAGAAAATTTAGAAATTCGCTTAAACAAAAATCTAAATAAATTTCTCGCTAAATTCTACTAGATACTAAAGTATCTACACAAATCACACCATAAGAGAGGGTTCAAGTATCGTGGGTTCTGCCGCACTAATCATGGCAGTTGTAATCATCGCTGAGAAACCAAGTGTTGCTGAAGACATTGCCAAAGTTTTGGGTGTTGGGCAAAAAACCGACACTCATTGGCTCTCTGACGACATAGTAATAACATGGGCAGTAGGACATTTATTGGAATTGAAAACTCCTGAGGAATATGATGATAGACTTAAGGATTGGAGAAAAAGTGTAGATTTACTGCCATTTATTCCTGCATCATTTGAATTGAAGCCAAATAGTGGCAGAGGTAATAATCGAAAGCAACTTACTGCTATCAAAAAATTAATTTCTTCCAAAAATTGTACAGAAATCGTCAATGCTTGTGACGCAGCAAGAGAGGGTGAACTAATTTTTAGGCGCATTATTGAATTTTCTAAATCTAAGGTTCCAATGAGTCGAATGTGGCTTCAATCAATGACTCCAGATTCAATCTTGAAAGCCTATGACGGCAGACAAGATGCCTCAAATTACTCACTACTTCGAGATGCTGCTGTTAGTCGAGCAGAAGCAGATTGGATAATTGGTATGAATGGTTCTAGAATCGCTTCCACATTCTTACGAACCGGTAGAAATGATGGCACTTCTATGTCACTTGGAAGAGTCCAAACAGCGACATTGGCTATGATTGTTGATAAAGAACTGGATATATTGGGGCATGAAGCAAAACCATTTTGGGAATTAGAAGCAGAATTCAAGTCAGGTGATTGTCAATGGAGTGCAAGATGGGAGCGACGCAATAATGTCGAAGACAAAGAAGATCCATTAACCAAAGCACACAGAATAACCATGGAATCTGAAAAGAAAATACTAGAAGAGTTAATTGCTTCTGATGGTGATTATGTCACGACACAAAAACATCGAGATTCAAAAGAAAATCCACCATTGAATTTTGACTTGACAACTCTACAAAGAGAGGCTAACAGTACCTGGTCTTGGACATCTAGAAGGACACTATCTGTGGCTCAGGAATTGTATGATACACACAAATTAACCACATATCCACGTACTGACTCTAGGCACCTTCCTGAAGATATGATAGAATCCATTGGCAAAACTATCAAGCAACTTGGTGCACAAGATTTTTTGTCTGCTCACAGTGAACGGTTGACCAAAAATGGTTTGAAAAATGTATCTAGAAATTTTAACAATGCCAAAGTTTCTGATCACTATGCAATAATTCCAACAGGTAAATTGCCACAAGGCAATCTAAGTAATGATGCACAAAGATTGTATGAACTAATTTGTCGGCAATTCCTTGCATCATTCCACTCTGAAGCAATTTGGGATGTTCAAACCAGAACTACTAGTAAATCTGAACATGATTTCATTAAAGAGGTTAGAATTCTAAAGACACCAGGATGGAGAGAGGTTAAACCAAAGAGTAACTCTATTCCGGAAAAGTGGAATAATCTTTCATCTAATCCAGCAGATACTGACATAATTTCTCATAAATTCAAAGAAGAATTTACTAAACCGACAAATAGATTGAAAGAAGCTAAATTATTATCATTGATGGAAAATGCTGGCCGAAGTATCGATGACGATGAGATGGCAGACGCCATGAAGGGTAAGGGCCTAGGTACACCTGCTACAAGAGCGGAAACAATTGAAAAATTGATTTCACGTAATTTCATTCAACGAGCGCGTTCTGGTAGTTTAAGGGCCACACCTGGGGGAATAAAATTAATTTTATTACTTAGAGCCATTCCTGTGGAATGGATTACATCACCAGAATTAACCGGTGATATGGAAGCTAAACTTTCTTCAGTACAGGTGGGTGATTATTCACGTGAAGAATACATGAAACTCATCTTTGACATATCTAATGAAATGGTTCAAAAGATAAAAAATCATGACAGAAATGAATTATTCAATGATGTCGAATCAATAGCAGCATGTCCTATGTGTAAAAGTGCGCTAAAAGAAACTGTCTTGTCTTATATCTGCTGTGAAAATACTGGTAGAGACTCTGGTTGTGATTTTGTTCTGTGGAAGAATACCAGTGGACGATGGTTTGATCGCAAAACCGCTGCTAGATTATTAGAGCAAAAATCTATCAATGATTTACATGGATTTTTCAATCGAAGTGGTGAGCCTTATACTGCTAGTATCAAGATGTTAGAAAATGGAACTGTAGAATTTGTCGGGGGTGGGGAATCTACCTCTTCTGAAGAGGACGCAGAGTTGTGTGATTGTCCAAATTGCAGCCATGGAATAATCAGAATTAATTCTACAATGTATGCTTGTGATAATCAAGAATGTAAATTCAGAGGCATATCACATGAAATGTGTAAAAGGAAAATCACTGAAGAAGAGGCTAAGATTATTTTAACCAAGGGTAAATCTCCATTGCTGGAAGACTTTACCTCAAAGAAAGGCAGGCCATTTAGTGCCTTTTTAACTCTTGATGGTAATCGTATTAAGTTCGAATTTCCTCCAAGAGAAGCTGCAGCAAATGCCAAGAGATTCCCAGTAACTGAGGGAGTTGTTGCAGTCTGTCCAAAAAGTAAAATTGAAATTGTTGAAACTCCTACATTTTTCCAACCTGCAACTAATGGAACTGATTGTAAAATTCAAATTGCTCGAGAAATGTCTAAGCGCGAAATAACTAGAGAAGAAGCAAAAACACTCATAGAAAAAGGTGAAATTGGTCCATTTGATGACTTTATCTCGAAAAAAACCAACAAGAACTTTACCGCAATCCTTTACTTAAAGAAGAATCAGTCGGTAGGTTATAAATTTGCTAAAAAGTAATTGTTTAGCCAAGTTTAATGCACAACAATAAAACGCACTTGATTTTACACAAGGTCATGGACGATGCTTCGTCAAGCATAGACTGGGATGTAGTAATCGTTGGTGCTGGACCAGTTGGCGGCCATGCGGCAAATCTTCTTGCTCAAAGAGGCCAGCGTGTATTGTTGTTAGAAGAGCATTCAGAAATTGGCAGACCATTCCAATGTGCAGGACTTGTAACACCTAATGCAATGAAGCAAGTTGGATTATTTGACACCATTCTTGAGGAGGTTGACGGTGCCTTAATTCATGGTCCATCTGGGACTTTGGTACCGGTAGGAACCAGTGGTAAAGTTAGAACCTACGTAGTTTGTAGAAAACTGTTTGATGAGGGCGTAGTAAAGCAATCAATGTTGTCGGGGGCCACACTTTGGCTTAACTCCAAGCCCATTAATGCAGAAACACATGACGATCGTGTAGTTATTAAATTGTCAAAAGAAGGAATTGATACAGAAATTACGACTAAACTTTTGATTGGTTGTGATGGTGCCCACTCATGGACTCGAAGGCATTTCAAGATGGGTAAACCAAAAGAATTGATGATTGGTTTTCAAACGGAAGTCGTAGGTTATAAAAATCGTAAACGTTGGTTAGAAATGTATTCAGGTTCGTCCATTGCACCAGGCTTCTTTGCTTGGGTAATACCGTCTGGGAATGATAGTTGTAGAATTGGATTATGGTCTACTGCAGACCGTTTAGATGGTAAAAGTATTGAGGAATGTTACCACTCACTACTCAATCATCCATTGTGGAAAGATAGATTTGCAGATATCAAAGAAACCGCAAGGTATTGTGGCCCAGTCCCAAGTGGCATGGTAAGAAAACCGTACAAAAACAGAGTATTGCTGCTAGGGGATGCTGCTGGAATGGCAAAGCCTACTACAGGTGGCGGCATAGGACCTGGTTTTGAACAAATAAATGGTATAGCGGACAAATTGTCACTAGCAATTGATTCCAATAAGTTAACTGAAACAAATCTAAAGCACATTGCTAAATCTCATTTTGAAAAGATGAAAAAAGATCAAAATAGAGCCAGAGCGCTACGGAATTTATTAGTTAGTGACTGTGAAGATATTGAACTCGACAACAATTTTGAACAGTTTGCCAAACCAGAGATTATTAATTTGATAAACCAAGTAGGAGATATCGAAAAACCAGTCCCATTAGGCATGGCATTATTACGAAAAGTACCAGCATTTAGAAAACTGGCATTAAAGGCTGGAATGAAGTTAATATTTAGTTGAGTGATTCAAATGGATGACTTACTGTTGGAGGAAAGGATAAGATACCCGCCTTTTGAAAGTTATAGGTTTCAGCCAGAATTGCTACCAATAGGTGTAGCAAGAACTGAGATATCCAATCAGATTACTAGAGATGAAGCTAATAAGATAGTTTCAGAGATGCCTCCGCCATTTAGAATTGGTGATAAAAAATCTTGGCTTGTTGAGCGAAGATACATTTACCAAGGTAAGACCTTAAAGTTAGATAAAACGCATAACCAAGAAATGAGTGAAGCAGTTCCAAAAGATTCAGTAATACACAAACAGAGAACAGGTTGGTATTTAACTCCTAATTTGATACATTCACAAGCAAGAAAAATTATGAACTTTTCAGTCATTATTTTGTTGATCGCCCTATGTTATTTATTTTTTGAACCAATATTGAGTATTTGGGGAATCCCCAGTATTGGTACTGGACGTGTTAGATTTGGACTGCTTGACTATCCATTATTGGCAGTCATCGTAGTGCCTATTTTATTCATTCCAATAATGATGCGCGTTGGTGCTAACTTTTCTGATTTGATTAAACAAAGACGCTTCCTCACCTCACCACCACCCGAACCAAAAATCAAATTTCATTCGGACACAACCTCTGGGGAAAATTTAGTTGTTGAAATTGAATTTCCTGAAGTTCATGAAACCTGGGGTAAAAAACACGTATTGTGGCGTGTTGGTGTATTACCACCTCGCAGAGATAAACTAATGGAGGTTTTAGGTCGAGATGCTGATGGACAACCAGCACCTGGATTGACCACAGAATTACCCCACCATTGGTCTGTTGACCTTGATGACGGCACTGGTGGAGGAGAGGATTTACCTATGCAAACAAATGAGATCAAGGGTGGATTATTTTTGAAGCCAATGAGGATAATGAATCAATCTGAAATAATTCCATTATCGGAAGGCACCAATACTATATCTCCACCGAGTGGTAAATGGCCCGGTACAATCTTTTCTTCTCTAATCAGAATTCACTGGGAATTAATAGTGGTAATAGAAAGAGAAAATCAGTCAGAACTGCTATGGGTGCAGCCTTTAAAGGTTAAACACTCTTCTAATTATACTGAAACAAATGCTACAGTAAATAGTGGGAGAACAGAAACTAACCACCCAATGTCACTCAGTTAGATTAGTTAACTTGTGATGGTATTGGGGCTGGGTATTCTTTGACATTACTTTCTGTAATGATAGTTGGCAAATGATTGTAATTACTATCACGTTTTGATGGGATGAATCCAGCTCTAATTATTGTATTTTGTAATTCAATTTCAGATGCAGATAGTTTGGTTGTACCTGATGCAGATACTACATTCTCTTCCATCATTGTAGACCCAGCATCATTAGCACCTGCGAGTAAAGCCATCTGAGCAACACCTAATCCCATAGTAGGCCAAGATGCTTGTATGTTATCGATATTATCAAAAAAGAGTCTTGAGATTGCAATATGTCGTATATATTCGGTTGGTCCGGCTCCTAAAACATGTTTATTTTCACCACGATTACGTTTACCAAACGTATTACTTTCAAGTTGCACAGGCCATGCGATAAAAGATGTAAAGCCATTATCATAATTATGCAAAGAAGAATCTTGGAGTTCTCTTATTCTGTCCATGTGTTGTATTCTATTGCGTAATGTTTCGCCAAAGCCAAAAACATTTGTCGCACTTGTAGTCATTCCTAATGATTGAGCCGTCTTCATCACATTTATCCAATTGTCAGGCGAACCTTTTTTCGGTGATATGTCAGTCCTTATCTCATCAACTAGCATTTCAGCACCTCCGCCTGGAAGTCCATTCATACCTGCATCACAAAGTCTGGTCAAAACTTCTCGAATTGAAAGGTTGGCAACGTCGGCAATTCCCTCAATTTCAATGGGACTAAAACAATCTAAATCTATAGTTGGATGGTGTTTTACAAGGTGCTTTATTAATGACTCATACCATTCAAATTCAAGCGAAGGATTTACTCCACCCTGCATTAAGATACGTGCTCCACCAATATCCTCTAATTCTTTTACCCTTTCTGATATCTCTTCATATGATTGTGTATAATTTTCATCGTGACCAGGAGGTCGATAAAATGAGCAAAATTGACAATTTATTGTGCAAACATTGGTGTAATTTATATTTCGATCTACCAAATAAGTAACAACACCGTTTGGGAATATTAGTTGCCTCCTTTGGTTGGCTGCAAAAGTAAGTTCGTGCAGCGGTGCATTTTCATATAATTCGGTAGCCTCTTCAATCGATAGCCTCAAAGAAGCGCTATTATCTCTAGACCATTCTTGCTGACGCTGAAGAATAGACTTCCAGTACATAGTTACCACTTAGATAGGTATTCCAACGATTGATTCTATTTCAGTGATTGTTTTAGGACACATTTCAGTTAACACTATTGGGCCCTTTTCCCCTACTAAAACATCATCCTCAATTCTAATTCCAATATTTGAATATCTTTCTGGACAGTCAACATCTGGCCGCCATGCACCAAAGTACAATCCAGGCTCGATAGTCAAACACATACCAGGCTGTAATGTCCTTGGTTCGCCATTTGGCAAATATATTCCCACATCGTGCACATCTAGTCCAATCCAGTGGCTAGTATTATGCATATACCAATCCTTTAATTGTCCTGTTTTGCTATCTAGAGCTTCTTCTAAAGTCTGAGATATAACTCCAATTTTTATCAAACCTTCAGCCAAGACCTTTCTAGCGGCCTCATGTGGAGCGGTATATGGATTACCAGGCACACATTCGTTTATTGCCGCAATTTGAGCATCTAATACAATCTGGTAGAGTTCTTTTTGAGGTTCAGTGAAACTTCCATTGGTCGGCCATGAACGAGTAATATCTGCAGCATATCCTCTAAATTCAGCACCAGCATCAATTAGAACGACATCACCATCTGTACAGGGAGAATTATTTTCTTTGTAATGGAGAATTGTCGCATTTTCACCACTTCCAACAATTGAGGGATATGACCACCCCGAGGCTCCTGCATATCTAAAGAATCCTTCAATAACTGATTGAAGTTGGTTTTCAGTGGCTTGTTTGCCACCATGTCGCATTGCGGCAATATGTGCTAAACTAGAAACATCTGATGCAAACTTCATTTGTTCTATCTCTGAACTGGATTTAATAAGCCTCATTTCAGCAATTTTGTTACTAGGATCCTCAACAGAAATTGGCCCATTACCAAGCCTTTGCCTTGCTCTATCTCGCTTCTTAATGGAAGAAACTACTAACTCATCAATAGACAACATTACCCCCATTCTATGGAATACTCGGTTAGCTTGTGATAGAATCTCATTCAAAGTTGGTTCTATATCATCAATAGAGTGCGCGTGGTCAACTGGCCAATCTTTTTCAGCACCTTCTAAGCCAGGTCTTCTACCTTCCCATATTTCTTTGAGGGTATCTTTTGGTTGAACAAAAAGATGAGTTTTCCAAGTCCCTGAGGCTTTTGTAGCACACATAATCGATTCAGGTTCTGTCCACCCAGTCAAGTATAGTAGGTTACTCTGAGTTCGGTATGGATGGTGAACGTCGTTGGAATGAATAGTCACTGGAGAAGAGCAAAGAATTAGTACGTCAGATGCTTCAAATGTCGAATATAATTGATTTTGTCTTGAAATATATTCTTGTATTGAGATAGGCTCGGGCATCTTACCAACATTAGCAAACATCCTCTCAAACATGATACTCCCACCTGTTTTCCCCTATTCAATCCTTGCTTGAGTCTAATTTTTCCACTTTGGTAATTTAAACTCACCATTATTCTTCTTAATTGTGAGTATCAATGGCAGTAAGATTAGAATTACGATTAAAGAAATAGAGGCAAGGATTACTGGGGAAAAGGAAGTATCCTCATTTGTTACAGAATCTTGTTTTAATGTTAAAGATAGTTGGAATTTATCTTGGGCACCATCGTCATCTGAGACAATTAGCATAATTTCATAATAACCGGGTTGATTTATTACACTCTTGGAAAGATTCTCGCCCGTATGAATAACTGATTCTTCAAGGTACCACTGGAAAATTAAATTTGATTGATCGTTTGCTGTATCAACAGAAGTTGAAGCATCAAGATACCATTCACTGGCAATATCAAAACTCATCTCTGAAGTAATTTCATCGTTAGAATATATGTTAATCACGGGGTTAGTATTTCTTACATCGACAACATGAGAAACTCTTGTAAAATGGCCAACTGAGTCAATAGCCAATAAATTAATACTCCAATTTCCTGATTTGTTAAAGGAAATTTTAGCGCTATAATCATCGATAATCTCACTATCAAATAATGCCCTAATATCTCCATCAGGATTGGTAAGTGTCCAAGTAATAGCAACATGAGAACTATCATATCCATCATCTACCATAATTGAGTAAACTGTTTGATTCATTTCAGTGGTATCCTGGTCTCCAAAAATAGTAACATTAGGAGGATGTGAATCGAAAGTTAACACTTTACTATCTAAATTCGAACTTCTCAAATATGAATCACGAAAGATAATGTTGAATAACCAATTTCCATCACCAATTTGTATATCTTCTTGGCTGATTGGTATCATATATAATCCGTCATTTAGTACACTATATGTCAATTCAACAGTGAAAGAATTACTTACACATGCCTCTCCTGAGTATTGACAAACTTCTGCTCTAAACATTGAAATATTTAATCCGCCATCAAATTCGACTTCACTAATTGGCCATGTCACTGCATAGTTGAGAATTATATCAGAAGTGTCACTGGGTGATTGGAAAAAAGGGATATTTTCGATAACTGGGAAATGGTTAGACTCACCAAGGTATACTAAGATTTTACTTTGTTCAGGAATATGGTGGTTCGAATCATGTATTATCCTAAAATCACATGTACAATTAAGCTGAGCAACCAAAATAGATACTTCCCAATACCATACATTATTTTCAATGGTAACCTTTTCAAAAATATTAGATTGATTTATTGGATTGTCATTATTTTCGACACCGGGTAAGATTTCATTAATCGACCATCTCAATTCATTCGCTGGAAAAATTGATGAGCCGCTGAGATTCAAATATTCAACAAAATGTTCTCCATCCGTTTGGTCTATGGTCAATGTTTGAGATGGATTATGGTGACCTTTGCCAACTTCAGCCGATGTATTACTTAGCAGCATAGAAAAGACAAGTAAGATTGTACACGTCACCGTTACAATACGCTTGCCCATATTTTGAACAGAGCAGTAACAGTCAAGAAGTTTATCTCTGCATGTTCAATAATCAAGCAAACGGATCACAAAGTTCACCCTGACCAGGGAAGCTGACAGGATCTCTAGGATTGGTGTCCCACTTGTATTCACAGTAGTTTACATGGCCGTCCCCATCTGTATCGAACATGCGATCAGCAGGATCATATGGGTCAAAATCAAAGTGGTATTCCCAACCTGTTGCCATTCCATCATCATCATGATCTTGGAAATAAACTTCTGGTCCATCGTTCCATTCATCCCCGTCGGTATCATTTGATACAGGATTAGTATTGTTCTGCATTTCCTCATAATTGGTGTAGTTAGCTAGGTTGTCATAGAATTGTTTACCATCTGGAGTGTTGATATCGATATGACATTCAGCATTGGATGGATCATTATAACCTGGACAATATCTCTTTAGTAAACCAGTTTGGTTTAATCCATCTTCATCAGGATCTTCTTGACCATCATCAATACCATCTAAATCACTGTCAATCATCGATGGGTCAAGTACTCCTCTAGCACCGTAAGCGGTTAAACTGGCATTATCAACTAAACCAGATTCAATAGCATATTGTGAATATTTCACTTCCCAACCATCAAACAATAAATCTCCGTCAGAATCTTTGTCAACAGGATTGGTGTTCCACTTGTCTGGTGCTTCCGCACCATTCATTAGTGAATCATTATCAATGTCATAGGTAGCATCAGGAAGACGACTTACACTAGACTGGTCTGACGGGTCGAGAGCCCACCTACCATTACAATCACATAGTGGATTATTTGGAACACTAAATCCGGATAAATTCATTTCAGAAATCTCAAATTGTTTTTCTTGTATAAAGCCACCAAGGGTATTAATCCATATGTAGCCTCCAGGGCTCTTAGCACAATTATTAGTTTGGGTTGGAACACAATTAGGAAGATTCCAAGAGCTTGTTGCTACCCACAAACTGTGAGAGTTAGTATTGTCTTCTTCTGATTGAACTTGCATTTCCCATCCATCTAGCATTCCATCGCCATCTGTATCATTTACCAATGGATGAGTTTGTTCTTGGAATGGGCGAGGGATGTAAAGAACTTCATTACCGTCTTTTAGTCCATCACCATCTGTATCAGAATTGTTTGCATGGGTCAAAAAGCCGTCTTTACCAACGATAACCTCTTCACCGTCTTCTAAACCATCATTATCTGTGTCAAAGGCACATGGACTTGTCGTATATGCTTCACCACCACCAACTGGCCATTGTAAGGTACCTCCACCACCAGTTGCCTCAAATTGATCATCTAATCCATCACCATCAGTATCTGGATTGGAAGCATTGGAGCCTGAATCACATAGTGAAGAATATTCTAAGAAATCAGACAGGCCATCTGCATCTGTATCTGGAAGACCGGGGTCAGAGACTACGAGTGTTATTTCAACACCACGATTAACCACAAGTATTTCCCAGCCAAATACTTCAATACCGTCAATTAATCCATCATTGTCAGTATCAGCATCCATCGGATTAGTGGAACGACCAATTATCAGGTTTGGTTGGCCATTCTCATCAAATGGTTCATTATTTTTGAATTTAGCCTCATATTCATCTTGATTGGTAAAGCGTTCATTGTCCTCAACGACCACAAACCAAACAGTGTCTCTAGAGGTAATAATTTGGTCGACGGAAACATACATTTGGTATATCGTTCCAGAAGATGTTGCTTTTATCGTTACAGGCTCAGTTTGTCCACCTGCCTTAGTATACTCGGCTCTGACTACAGTTTCACCCTCAGCAACAGTATCACCAATATTTTTCTTAATTTGAGTTACTCGTGTATTGAATACTAAATCTTCGTACACAGCAGAGCCATCTCCGTCTTTATCCCATCCATCCATGTCAGGGTCTTTATCGCCGTTACTGCTATCTCTAGGGTTCAATCCATTATTTGTCTCCCAACCATCTGGCATACCATCAAGGTCGGTATCTTCTTGCCATGGGGAGGTGAAATTTTCAGCACCAAAAATAATTGCAGAACCGTATTCTTCTAGATTGTTTAAACCATCATCATCCCAATCAAAAAATCCATCAGATGGATTACTCGGACTTAGTACGTTACCCTGTTCTAGAGAGGTTAGTTTTAGAGCAGAGATTACGTTTTGTTCAGGGTATATCGAATAACAATACTCATACCCATCTGGCATGCCATCACCGTCAGAATCCCAGTCAGAAGGGCCGTTTAGTAATCCATCGTTGTCGTCATCAAGGTAAAACCATGTATTATTTTTGTCCATAAATGGTGCCGGGAATTCAAAGGTCTGGCTATTATCTTCTCTAATCTGTTCATTACAATTTCGATAAACATCTTGCCCATTTCTATCAAAACTCTTGAAAATTCCAACAGCCCTGGTCAGCTGTAAATTTACTCTTGAAATCTCTTCTGCATCAGACAGTAAATCACCATCGGAATCTTGTGCAGTGGGATTAGTACCAAATGTTTCTTCTTGGAAATTAGCCAATCCGTCATTATCAAAATCCAAGACATTATCACATGAATGTTGGTCAAAACTATTACCAAGTTCTTCCCATGTTGGAGTATTTTCATCTAGATTATATTTTTCTGTCAGCATTAATTTGACATCTGCAGTTAATAGTACACAGTCCCAATTTCCGTTAAGTGGATCAAATAAGGTAAATGAACCACCAGGAATCTCAACTTCAGTCATAAAAGTGGACTCCCACTTATCATTCAAGCCATCGTTATCGGTATCAGACCGCTGAGGATCTGTTTCTAGTTCCTGTTCTTGTTGATTTGTAAGTCCGTCGTTATCTGGGTCACCATTTGGTCCTTGATTGGGGTCTGGCCAGGAATCAGTTTCATTTTCCTGCTCTGCATCTTGGACATCTGCTTCACCTGGATCTTGTTCTAGGGGATCGGATTCTCCGTCATCTAGAGGATTTAGGCCATGTTCAACTTCCCATCCATCAGACATACCATCACCATCTGTATCTGGGTCAAGAGGATCAGTACCATACTGAGTTTCTTCTAGTATATCTGCGAGACCATCACTATCACGATCTAGCGCTTCATTGGTAGTTATTCCATCTCCAATAATATCTTCCTCTACAGCGCTCTCGAAATTTCCCAAACCTTCACTGGTTTGTAATACACCTGAAACGCCGACAAATATCGACCCAAATATCAATGTAGAGACAATCGCAACATAGGCCATTTGATTAGGATTCAAAGACATAACAATCACTTGGCTTATCGCCGGTATTGTTGCGTCTACATCTATCGGTTATAGAGATTAACCATAGTTGACCTAATTTGTATCTTCAAAAACATATTCCAACAATGGAAATATTTCTACTTTTACAGTTTGATTATCAAGCATAATTGAACATTTTGCAGACTTACCATTGGCCCTTTCCCAAACGCCCACTAATTTACCTATAGATAGAGGTAAACTCGGACGTAAATTAAATTCAAAGACTGTCGAAGATTGGTTTTGTATGATCAATTTGGGTGCTGTATACCCAAAATAAGTCATATGTCTAACAATTGTTTGACCCCAATCCGCTTCATCCATTAAGTAGACAAAATTATCACTTGAAAGAAATACTTTTTTTGATGCTTCTAGCATAGCAATAAATCCATTTGAATAAATCCCATCAAAGCCCAGCAGATTCCATTTTTCAGAAATTTGTTGGGGAAACTGTTCCACAAAACCAGAGCAATTAAAAATTACCCGATTAAAGAAATCACACGGCATCAAAAAAGATGAGCGTCCTTCGATTGACCACCCTACTTCATTTGATTCAAGTTTGACCTGAATATTATTTTCAGTGGTGATAATTTCTTTTGAGTAAGCCCACGGAATTGAGTTAAGTAAATTTGGAAGAGGCATTTCCTGTTTCGCATCTAACCGCTTAAAATTGATTACTTGATTCGATTTTTGGGACCATTCAATTTTAAATCGACGATTTTCCAATAATTCGATTGAAGATAAATAAAAACCTGCAGCAACTGAAGCAAATAAATTCGTATTGATAGTTGATTTTTGAAAATCATTTAACCCCCATCCGCATAGTTCCCAAACTTTTTTTACTGATTTGTGTAAACGTTTTTTCGCAAAAAACTTAGTTCTAATGTCGTCCAAAGGCGACATTATCAATTCCAAACAATCTGCTGCAGAATTATGTAATATTCTGCCAATAGGCGATGATATTATTGACTCATAGTAATAGATAAAATTGTTAAAGTCATCTTCATGAAATATGACCCAATAATTTCCGTCAACATCAGTGATTTCCCCCGAATTTTGGACATTAAACATATCCCAAAATGTCTCAGTTAGTTGTTCATCATGAGTATCAATATTTTCATCAGTTAGAGGCATAATTACACATCATAAAATGTATCCAGATTGCTCTTCTTCATTGAAACAGTACCTTATTGTTTGGAAATTTGACTTAAGGGTTGTAACATCCTGTTTTACTCTATTCAAATCCTCATTGTGGATAAGGGCTCTAGCAAATAATTTGGCAACTTCTGCCATCTCATTTTTACCCATTCCAACTCTTGTCAACTCTTGGACCCCGAGTCTTAGGCCAGAAGGAGTCAATGCCTTAGTATCACCAGGAAGCATGTTCATATTGGTAATAATACCCACATCTTCTAGTGTTTTTGCAGCCTTAGCACCGGCACCAGAATCTGTATCACCGTGTCTTGTTAGTACTTGATGTGAAGCAGTATAATTCCTTGATTCGGCAAGTACATCAAAACCTTCAGCAGCTAAAGATTCTGCGAACGCTCTAGAATTCTGCACAATATCCTTAGCATATGCCGCACCATATTCTTCAAATTCTGCTAATGCAACTACTTTTCCAGCCACGTGATGTAGATGATAAGATGAACAAACTCCAGGGAAAATAGCATTATTAAGCCGCTTTTGCATTTTTTCATCCTCTGAAGAGGATAGTAGAAAACCTCCTTGTGGACCGGGGAAGGTTTTGTGTGATGAACCAGTCATTATATCTGCACCCTCTCTAAGAGGGTCTTGAAATTGGCCTCCGGCAATTAATCCAAGGACGTGAGCCCCATCATACATTACTGATGCTCCAACTTCATGTGCTGCAGCAGCAATTTCTTTGAGAGGAGTAGGGAATAAAAATACAGATTGACCTATCAAACATACTTTTGGACTAATTTCTCGAATTAATTTACATGCTCCATCTATGTCCGGTTCCATACGGTCAATATCCCAGGGATAGGTAGACAAATCTAGATCTCTCAATCCAACAGCACCCATTCTAGCATGGGAAATGTGACCACCATCTGCAGTAGAGACTGCAGTAATTTTGTCCCCTGGTTTAGCAAGCGCCTTTAGAGCAGCAATATTAGAAACAGTTCCAGACGTTGATTGGATATTAGCAAATTTGGCTCCAAAGACTTGTTTTGCTAAAGAAATTCCTAGACTTTCAATAGTGTCAAAATCATCGCAGCCCTGGTAATATCTTTTACCCGGTAAACCTTCTGCATATCTGCCATGTAAGTCACTAGCAACAATTTTTTGCACCATTGGAGAGATAATATTCTCCGACGCAATCATACCAAGACCATTCCGATACAAATCGCCACTAGCTTTGGTAGCATCCATTACCGCATTGGCTTTTGCTAATGTTTCATTATTTGGTTCCCAAGCACCCGGAACATTGGACATGAACCGTGGTAGTCAACTAGGTCTTTGAACAAATTGATTATCAATTAATTATTTTTTTTCCTTCTAGATGGTGGCCTTCTAGAATTTTGAACTTTTGATTTTGGTGTAAATTTAGGTTTAGCTGAATTTCTTTCGGAGATGATGGTATTGGTTGGAATCCCTCGCTTATTCAAATCTAACGTGTGTGCAGGGCGAGATTTTCCAGGGATTTTACCAGTAGGTCGCGCTCCAACACCCTTTTTACGATCGACATAACCAGCTCTGCCTCGATAAGCAACTTTACCAATTAGCCGTTCTAATACTGGGGTATCTGAATCGTCATCTTTAGGACGTTTTAACCACCAACCATCACCCAGTGGTTTCAGTCTTGGAGGACGTGATTTTACCAATTTATTGCTACGTCTTTTCAATCTTGACTTAATCGCTTTATCTGGTTCATTAGGCAGATGTTCTGTCATCCACCCGGGAAGCCCTATATCGAGTACAACACCGTTTACAGATACTAGTATTCCAGACAATAGCAAGTGAGTGCCAACAGGAATATTATCTCGCTTTGGGACTACTTTGAATCGTTTCATTCTCTTAGCATAAGCGACCATAGCCTTTTGATCTCTGTGTCTGATTAACTTCCTTTGTTGGCGTAAAACGCGGCGACTAGTGGAATGAGTTGTGAGTAATATAGCGGTGCTAATTATCCCTTGCATTTGACCTATTTCTGTGAAGATATATATTCCAATAAGGAACCAAAGTGGTGTTAGAATGAAGAAATTAAACACAAGTGATAATTTCCCTGATTGATATCTTGGAGTCATTTGCTTTCTTGTTGCTTCATGAGCCGTGATCAAAAGATTGGCATTGATCGCTTCATCCATACCTCCCTTAACATCAAGTGCTGCTACTGAATTACATGGAGCTTGATTAATCCATTTCTTCATAGACTTACCTTCTCCCTTAACTAATGCCACCTCAAACTCCTCAGCATCAACTGGCTGGCCAAGTATTGCAGAAAGCGCCATGACTCTTGGATCATATTTGTCACTGTCATTTAGTTCCGCCATTATTGAACGGGCACTGTGCCAATCACCTTTGTCAATTAAGCATAATGAAGCAGCAATTCTAGGCCTTACTCCAGTTGGATCAGCCCTTACCAACTTCAAAGAAAGTTCCAAAGCCTCGTCGTGCATTCTTTGAGCACGCATGAGTGAAATCATAGACAACTGGGCATTTCTAGAAAGTCTATCTTTGTTCAAAAAGTCATTATTTGGTTTAGGATTCCAGCCTCTAATCATTTGCGTCAAATGCTGTAAATGATTGATACATGAATTATTTTCCCAATCCCAAAAGTCATCCTCAGATACATTACCACTCCATGGGTCTAACCATTCACAAACGAAAGCAAGTAATTCTGGTTCATCATACCCTTCAGGTTGTTCAAGTCCGTGAAGTGCATCTCTAGCAGCATCTAATCTACGAGAAGCCATGTGCCCTGTTGCGATAATCATTCTAGCAATATCATCATCACCACCTGATTGAGCGAGTACTCTTCTTGCTTCTTCTATAGCCGAAGGCCAAAGTCCTCTTAGAGCCAATTCCCACATCCTAGCACGTCCCTTTTCAAACCTTATCACAGATTCATCACCCGTTAGAGAACGGCGTTGGAATCTAATAAGCGTATCAAGGTCTTCTTGCAGTGCAGCTTCGTCAACTAGAGTTCTCATCCAGTCTCCACCAGCAATCCTTACTGCACCTTCACGTCTTTCATCAGGATTAAGGTCAAATCTCAAATTTCTTAAATGAGTAAACCTGATTATTGAAACCAACCATGTTAGTAAGAAAACCAATTGCCCTACTGCAATAAACATCCAGGTTGCCAACAAACGCATACCTTCATCAAAATTATTTTTCTCCAGCGTATCAGTAAAGGGCATTAAACTACCAAATTCTTTGTAACAAACTAGTAACAAAAGTAAAACAGTATAACCAGAAAAACCAGCAAAAGCGAATTTTAATTGTCGAGTTTGAGCGTCAACCTCTGTACGAATATCCCTTGGATTATCAATTACAACACCAAATACCCCACCAAAACTTTGCCCTCCAAGCATCAAGTTTCTAGTCAATTCAAATATAAACGCCAGGCCTACAATAGCAATGTTCAGCGACAAATAAAGTGATAGAAACTGTGGCATGCTCTTGATAAATTCCCAATGAAATAATATGTCAGATATTAAGTCTATACGTTCATATATTGAAAATCCGATTATACCACCATAATTTAGCACTTCAGTAGAATTGTCTGGGTTATTTAACAGAATATGTAATACTGTAACAATTCCATTTAGCGCAGTAACTGGCATAGTGATTAGAAATATAACAAGTAGTAATGAGAAGAACCTATTGATAATTCTTGGTTTATCTGGATCAATAGGATTTTTTCTACCATTAGCAGTACGCCATTTTCCAATAAGTAGCATATTCCAAGAAGCTCCCATTATCCGACCATAGGCGAAAATTGTTGGGGACATGAAAACTAACATTGCAAGTGCTAACCAAAATGGTTCAATAACCGCTCCTTCAGACTCTTGCAGACCATATAATAGAGATGCAATCGTGATACCCACAATTATGAAAAGGGTCAAAGTTCGGCGAAAGAAATCAATTATTGCACTTTTATTCGCTCTGCTACGGTTTTTTGAAAGTTGGGCATTCATTGTCTCCCAAGGTGAGATTAAAATTGGAATCCCCACCAGTACGGCGATTAAATAAAGAGTAGGAGTGTAAAAAAAGTCTGGGTCAAATAGGAACTCGCCAATTAGTATCAAAACTCCTGTCATACCCATCATGTACAGACCTAAACCATATCCTACTGAACCTTCTGAGAGTAAATCTCTAGCATCTTCATTATCTCTAGTGACACGATGGACTTCATACAAATCATCATCAATTTCAAATGCGACTTGCAAGTTTGCCAATTGTATTGGAATAAACCATTTCCACATCAGCAAAGCAACAAAAAAACCAAGAAAAACAGGTGCTAAATACATAATATCAAAGCCAGCCTCATCAGAACCTTCCGCGGAGACTACTTTTGAGAACAGTTGGAAAAAGACAAAGGATAAAATCAGCAGTAAGCCAATTTTCTTCTTATCCATGAACTTCCGACCTAATCTACGCTCATGAATACTTCGGTGATTAGTTTCTATGACGAATTAAAAACCGCTCTATGCGGTCGAATGCATCATTCAAAACATCAATATTTGGCAGATAGACAATTCTAAAATGACCTCTCCCTAGTTCAGCAGAAAATCCACTTCCATGGACTACTAGAACATGCTCTTCATGCAATAATTTTAATACAAAATCCTTATCATTTTCAGACCACTTGTCATCAACTAATTTAACAAACATGTAGAACGCTCCTCCTGATGATTGAACTTCTAAGCCTTCTATCTTAGCAATTCTTTCGACACAAAGGTTTCTTTGTTCGATAATTTTATCCGAATATGATTTCATCCAAGAACGGTCAGAATCAAGTCCAGCTAAGTAACCCAATTGTGCAGGTGTTGACGCACATAATCTGGAACGTAACAGTCGCTCAATACCATCTCTTACCAGTGTTAACCTTGCTTTGGGATCATGAATTCCCAGATAACCAATTCTCCAACCCGGTGCATAAAATACCTTAGAAACACCATTCAAGACAAAAACGGGCACATCTGGTGAAAGACTAGCAACACTTTTTTGTTCCCCAGTAAAATCTAATCCGTCATAAATCTCATCAGCAATCACAATACAATTTGGATATTTTCTAACAATCGATAATAGTCGGAAAATTTCATCTTTCCCTACGACTGCTCCGCACGGATTGTTTGGATTAATCAACACTAGGAGTTTTACATCATCCGACATTTTTGCTTCTATATCATCAAAGTCTAATTTCCAACCATCATTTGGATTCAGCTTATACTCAACGGTTTCTGCACCATACATTTGTGGATAAGCCATGTATGGAGGATAGTGAGGGCCAGGAGCAAGAACTTGGTCACCTGCTTCTAAAGTCGCAGCAAATATAATTTGTAAGGCTTCAGTAACTCCATGACAAACATAGATGTCTTCTTGCCTTGCTGGCCAGCCTTTCCGCCTTTCATCCTGAGCAATTGAGGAACGTAACTCTGGAATACCATATGACGGCGAGTACCCATTACTGCCATTTCTCAATGCATCTACATATGCTTTAACCATGTGTTTTGGGGTTGGCAATCCAGGATAAGCAATTGGATCTCCAATGTTAAGTTTCAATATTTTGTGTCCTTCTGCTTCTAGTTGTGTTGCAGGAACTACTACATCTCGTATAGCATATTCAATGTTAGCAGCTCTTGCAGCAACTGGGATTTGTGCTCTAACCATTATCTCAACTCAAATCTTCGAGGGTCATTTTTGCCATTCGCAAAACGGCAGAAAAATGTTCTTCTTCAACCGGTTGAACAGAGAGTCTTTGTCCTTTCCTCACTAGTAGCATTCCTTCACATTCCGGATTATTCTTTACCGCATCTAGAGGAATAATCTCTTCTAAGCCCATGACTGGTTCAATATCCACCATCATCCAACGTGGATTTTCTGGATTGGCTTTTTCATCAAAATATTTTGAGTTAGGATCTTGAGCAGTAAAGTCCGGATAGCCTTCTTTGCAAACTCTAGCGATTCCCGCAATGTGAGGAGGTTTGTGATTGGAGTGATAAAATAACACTAAATCGCCCATTTTCATATCATCCCTCATCATGTTTCTAGCTTGATAATTTCTCACACCATCCCAGTGAGTTGAACCATCTGCAACTAATTGCTCGTAAGGGTATACATGAGGTTCTGACTTCATTAACCAATAGCCGGCCATGATACTTCCAAAAGTTCCCGCTCTTTTGAGATTTGGATTACCATGCATCTTTGATTTCGTTAGAAATAGCCGCATCTAATACATCAACATCAGATTTTTGACCTGAGATTAATCCCAATTTTCTTGCCATACCTGTTGAACTACTTACGGCACCAATGCCCATTTTATCTAAGGTTACGAATATAGCTGGTAGTAATATTAGAGCACTTGCCGCTGCAACCCATAACAAAATCAGGATTACAGTAATGAAAGGTTTAATTTCCGGTATTGGTATTTGGTAAGCAGTTATCATACCTAATGAAGTGACTACTGCAGCCTCAAACAGTGACATACCAGTCCCAACCGCAGCAGTCTTGATGGCTTTTATGCCACCACCTAATTCCCTAATTCTATTAGATATGTGAATAGAGAAATCAACACCAACCCCAACTAAAATAGAGCCGATCATCACAGTTACCAGCGAAAGTGTGACATCCATTTGCCACATCACTAACCACTGCAAAGCAACTGTAGCAATAACAGGAGATGTTGTCCAAAAAGAGTACTTGATATCTTTGAATACAACTGCCAAAACAATTAGAGTTAGAATAATTGCAAATGCAAGCGAGGTATATTGTGAACCAACAATTAATTGGTTTACTTCAATTGCTGTTGCAGCAACACCGGTTAGATGCTCTGCTCTACCACTATCTACAGACCTAAACGAATCTGCATGTTTATTGACTTCTTCAACACTTGATGCTGTTTCTGCAACGGGTATAAACGGCATATCAACATAAATTAGGGTTCTATCAAAATCTTCACTGATGAAAATCTCTCTAGTTTCGTCGGTGATTGAAGCATAAAACACATTGAGCAAGAATATTTGAGATTGTTTAGTACCTGGTAAGCCATAATTATCAGGTTGGGTCAACAAATCCCAAAATGAAGCATCGGCTGTAACTTCTTGGTTCAGCAGGATCTCAGCAGTTTCCTTTATGTCGTCAGGTAGTGGAGTTAGATTAACGAATTCATAAATTTGAGCTCCCGAAACAGTTGGCGCAAAACCGGTAGATTTCATCAAAAATACGATAGAAACTGCTGAAGTATCTTTGACGGTATTCAATTTACTTTCCAGTTGATCTATTCGTTTAAGATTCTCCGCAGGGTCGTCATTTCCTGTATCAGCGTCGTTGGTGTCACCAGTGACATTGGCATGGATGAGTATCATACCAATTTGTCCAGCGTTAAAATCATCAGAATATTGTTTCATTTTAATAACTGGTGCTTCACCTTCTGGAGCCATACCAAGCAAGTCAATATCCTCTCTAACATTTGCCTGACCTAAGGTGGCAGAAAGCAGTATTAGCAACAAAAAGACCCCAATAATTGCTCTACTGTATTTCACCGGAGCTTCAACTAAAACTTCAAATGCTTTCAATGGAGGGTGTTTAGGTTTTCTTAAATCAAGTAATATTGTTAGATTGGGTACCATAAACATCGTAAGTATGTAAACAACAATAATACCCCCCGAAAGTGCGATTCCAACCGTTTGTATCGGAGCCATAGGAGTAAATACCAAGGATATAAAACCAATAACAGTAGTAACTGCAGACAAAAATACCGCTTTTCCTGTAGATGATAGAGAGGCTCGCATCTTTTCTGACTTCGTACCATCTTCCTCAGCATATCGATTAGTTATATGCAAACCATACGAGACTCCCAAGGCAAGTAATATTGGTCCAACAATGATAACAGTCATAGTCACTTCATAATTCGTCGCACCAATGATCCCCAAGGTCCAAAAAACGGCACATAACGTCGGCAGGCCTGCAATAATCACCACCTTAATTCCCTGTAAGGGTCTCATTCCTGTAATTCCTGTTTGCAACAAATCAGAGTGAAATATGAATAGACCAAGCGCAACTAGAACAATGGCAGTTGGGAATATTTCCCAAAATAACTTGAAAGAAAATTCTGTGACAGCATTGGTAATTGGCACAGGGCCTGTCAATGTCATTGTTAGGTTCAAATCATTCCAATCACATAGACCAGATTCTGGATCGGGTACACCATCGCCATTGGTATCATCACAATACCTTTCCTGGGTGCGAAGTTCATCTAATTTTTCCTGAGTATCTGCTATTAACATTTTAGCTGGATAATCTTCGTTTTCGGTAACTGCTACTGCCATAATCGCTCTATCAAGCAAACCATCTGGACCACCACAATCTCGATCACCACCAGTACAAACATCTCTGGCCAATTTGTCTAAACCTGGTGTAGGAGTTCCGTCCTCTTCATACATTTCATTGATTACTAAGTCAATTGTAGTCTGACTAGGAATTTCATATGATCCACCAAACTGTTCATCTGTCTCAGAAAATGCAGTGTTAATTGCTTCAGCAGCATCTGCTGTTGCACATTCCTCTAAACCAGGAGCACATCCTAGTTGGCCAAGTTCAGTGATGAATGCCTCCCTTACTCTTGGAGCGCTTGAGTTAACTTCTTTGAGTACTGTTGATAATGAAAGAATGTAGATGACGTTGTCGTTTTCAGAGTCTGACAGGTATGGATTAAGTTCTTTTTCAACATAACTCATCTCTTGTAAAATTCTCTGGTCGGTAATATTCCTTGTACCTGATTCGACATAAATAATCATCACGTTAGTAGACCAATCTTCTTCAACTAACTTAATTAATTCAGCCACTTGACTTCCTTCCGGAAGGTAAACTTCCATATCTCCATTAACATTCAGTGCAGGGTTTTCTCGATCATCGTCAAAACGCGTATCATCAAGAAAACCTGATTGTGTTACAAAGTATGCAGTAAGAAGTAAAAATATTGCAATTACCGCTACAGGATATTTGGTTATTGCACCTGTTGCCCCGTGTTTTTGCCATTCACGTTTAAACCGGTCTGGTGCTTCTAAAACAGCATCAATAGCA
>Ga0208277_1000423_pt1 | contig 25130 bp, 22 predicted proteins | sample ETNtaG_5_FD_185782 | JGI IMG/M metagenome (GOLD analysis project Ga0208277, IMG submission 185782) | Marine microbial and viral communities from oxygen minimum zone, Eastern Pacific Ocean - ETNP201406SV205 (SPAdes) (version 2) | ecosystem: Environmental > Aquatic > Marine > Oceanic ...
TAAACTTAAAAGCATACCATTAATAATCGATTCACCATGAGTAATATTTTGAAATTGATACTTGCTTTCTATAATATGACCTAAAGTATGGCCAAAATTTAAAATATTTCTATAACCTTCATCTAGTACATCTTTTTCAATAAAAATCTTTTTAACTAAACAGCTTTGATAAATTATATTACTAATTAAATCTATATCTTTAACTTGTACTATACAGCTATAATTCTTAATTAAATTATCTAATATTTTTGAGTCTGAAATTAAACCATACTTAATTATTTCACCAATACCGCTATGCACCTGCTTCTCATCAAGAGATTTTAAAAAAAGGGGATCAATACATACTAATTGAGGCTGATGGAAAGCTCCCAATACATTTTTTACCCCTTTATAATTCACTCCTGTTTTACCGCCAATAGATGAATCTACCATAGCAAGCAATGTGGTTGGTACATTTATATATTTAATCCCTCTCATAAATATAGAACTTAAGAATCCTACGATATCTCCAACTGTTCCTCCACCAAGAGCCACTAACACTGTATCACGCTTACAATTTAAATCCATTAAAGAGTGTGCTAAATGTTGAATGTAATCAAGAGATTTAAATTTCTCTCCATCATTAATCTCTAACTGCTCAATATCATAATTATGATTTTTAAAATCAGATATAATGTCGGGAACATATAAAGATAAGTTAGAGGGGAAACATAAAATAAATTTTTGACCTTGGTTAAAATCACTTATATAAGATGCAAGATTCTGTGATATTGATTTTTGAATAACAATATCATAAGAGATATGATTTGAATTAATTGATAATTTCATTTTTAATTAATTTTTCTTTTATAATCTGAGCACTATCAACTATAGTTTGATTATTAGTATTAATAACTAAATCAGCAATATCATGATATATTTGTGCTCTATCATTAAATAACTCTGTAAATACATCTATATTGATGTGACCATTTCTCTGGGACTGAATCAATGGGCGAAAGACATCTTGATTACTTACTCTATCTAGCAATATATGCATTGAAGCTTCTAGATATATACAGTAATTCTTTTTCATAATTTCCTTATTTAAAGAACTTAAAATAGCTCCACCACCTACAGAAATAATTAAATCTTTATTAAGGCTATCAATTTTTAAAAGTTCTTTTTCTTCTATATTTCTAAACTCTTCAATCCCATTTTTTAAAATATAATTATCAGAACCAATTAAATGATCAACATCTAAAAATGACATTCCAACAATCTTAGATAATGCTAAACCAATTGATGTTTTGCCAGCTCCCATCATACCAATTAAAAAAACTTTTTTATTCATAATTTAATATTGAGCGCTTGCTTTAAGATGAGCCTTAAATTGTTTAATTGAATCACCACCAAATTTATCTAACATAGTATCTGCAATCGCAAAAGAAAGCATATGCTCAGCAATAATAGAAGCTGCTGGAACTGCGCATGTATCAGAACGTTCTTTATGTGCAGATTCTGTTGCTTTAGTATTAATATCAACTGATTTTAATGAGCGACTAAGTGTAGGAATAGGTTTCATTGACATATTTAAAACCAAAGGGCTTGCATTACTCATTCCACCTTCAATACCACCAGCGCTATTAGAATCTCTTGAGTATGAGTCTTTATCCCATGAAATTTCATCATGATATTCACTCCCTAAAACATTACCCACAGAACCAATAGTTAGAGATTTAAAAGCATTAATAGATAGCATTAATGATGCGATTATAGCATTTAATTTTTTATCCCATTGAATATAACTACCTAAACCATAAGGCAGACCTAAAGCAACTACCTCCATAGCTCCGCCTATTGTATCACCGTTTAATTTACATTCGTCTATTACACGAACCATATCATCTTCAATAGATAAGTTATAACATCTAAATTTTGATTGATCTACTTGATTATTTAAGTTAGAATAATCAGACTTATTCAACTTAGTATTATCAACTACTGAACCAATACTTAAAACTCTACTTTGAATAGAAATATTAGCCTCAGCTAAAAATTTTTTACATATAGCACCCAAGGCAACTCTCATAGCAGTTTCTCTAGCTGAGGACCTTTCAATTACATTTCTAATATCATCAAAATCAAATTTTTTGATACCAGCTAAATCAGCATGACCAGGCCTAGGTAAAGTAATTTTTCTAATATTTTCTTCTGTAGGCTCAACTCCCATTTTATCAACCCAATTTTGATAATCTTTATTATCAATCATAATAGCAATTGGAGAGCCTAAAGTTTTTCCATGCCTTACTCCAGATATAATCTTGACTTGATCCTTTTCAATTTTCATACGTCCACCTCTACCATAACCAAGTTGTCTTCTAGATAATTGCTGATTAATATACTCTTTTGTAATTTCTAAACCTGCTGGTATACCCTGAATAATTCCAACCAATGCTTTACCATGTGATTCACCTGCAGTTAAAAATTTTATTTTAGTTAACATTTAATCCCTTTTTAAAGTTGATTTTAAATCATATAAATCTACATTTTTAAATATATTTTTACTAAACCAAATATTAATCGAAGCCAAAGCTTGGTAAATAAGCATATCTAAACCATCAATATATAATTTTTGATGATTTAGATTGATTAAATTTTGATTTTTTGTGGATAACTTTGTGTACAAAAGGTCTATCCATATATTTTTTCTTGATATAAAATAATCTATAAATTGACTTTCATTATTTATAAAATGATTTGGACTGCAATTGATAACAACAGATTCTGATTCGAGATCATTATCTAATATATATTGCACATTATCCCTATCATATAACTCAATTTCTGAACAACCCATTAAACTAATCGCATAAATAACTGCATGATGAGCACCCCCTAAACCAATAACCTTAATTTTTTTATCTAACAAATCAATATTATTGAATTGTAGCATTTTAAAAAAACCAAACCAATCTGTATTATGACCCAAAATACACTGATCCTTAAATTCAATACAATTCACTGCATTAATTTGACTACACTCATCAGTTACTTTATGCATATAAGGGAATACACTCATTTTATATGGGTTAGTAATATTTAAACCATGAATATTATTTTTTTTATAATTTTTTAATAATTGATAGATTTTAGCTGAATCTGCTATTTCCATTAATTGATAATTTGCATTTAGATTTAGCTTTTCAAATACATAATTATGAATTAAAGGACTTAAACTATTCTCTATATTTTTGCCAATTAAATAAAAATTTCTCATGCAAAAATTCCTTCTACCATCGATATAAAATTAGGGAAAGATTTATTATATGAAGTATCATTCATATCATAATATACTTTTTCGCTTATAAGACGATTTGCAATATAAAATGACATAAAAATCCGATGGTCATCAAAGCTTTTTATTGTTGTATTATGCAACCTTTTTTTTCCTTTAATTACCAAAGAATCATCTTCAAGCTTTGCATAGCCACCCATAACCTGAATATTATCTATGATAGATTTTACTCTATTAGATTCTTTTACTTTTAGCTCTGCAATACCATGAATAACTGTTTCTCCTTCTGCATAACATGCTAAAACTGACAATATCGGAATCTCATCTATCATTCTTACTGTACTTATTTTATCGATTACAATACCTCTTAAATTATCTGAATAATCAATAGAAATATCTGCAATAGGCTCTCCATACATTATCTGCTTGTTTGAAATATTAATCTTAGCGCCCATTTGAATTGCAGCTTCTAAAAAACCAATTCGATACTTATTTATTCCGACATCATTTATTTTAATACTGCAACCCCTTTTTAATAGAGCTATACAAATAATAAAAGATGCACTTGAAAAATCACCGGGTATTTTCATATCTATATTTTTATTAATTTTAGCGCCACCATTAATTTCAATTTTATCTTCGTTTACATGAATAGGATATCCTAAGCTAATTAATAAATTTTCTAAATGATCTCTAGTATGAATCTGACCTCTTAAAGTACTCTTTCCATTAATAGACATAGCATATAAAATCAATCCGGACTTAACCTGTGCACTTGGAATATCTAAATTGTAATCAATTGATTTTAAATCAGTCCCTTTATTTATTTTAAGAGGCAATTGATAATTATTAGACACAATATTAACTCCACAATTTTTAAGAGGCTGTACAATTCTTTTCATTGGACGTTGTAGCAATGTAGAGCTTCCTTGAATTTTTACATTTGTATTTAATCCAGAAAAATAACCAATCAAAAGACGAGCGGTTGTCCCTGATTCATTACAATCTATAATAGAATCTTTGAATAACAAATTAGATGAATCGATCATAATTTTATCATTTATAAATTTGTATTTTAAGCCATAATTATGAAAAATTTTCAATGTACTTAATACATCTTCATTAGTAGGAAAATTATCAATTTGATGCTTCCCTTTTGCAAATGAAGCTAATATAAGAGCTCTATGCGCAATAGATTTATCCCCTGGCAAAGAGATATGTGAATAGCCTGTTTTAGATAACTTCATTAATAAAATTTTCTATCATTTTTAATCCAAAATCCGTTTCAATAGATTCAGGATGAAATTGAAGACCAAAAATTAATTTATTTTTATGCTGAATAGCCATAATCTCATTGTCTGATTCAGTTTTGGCAATAATCTCTAAACAATCTGGAAATTCATTAAAAGAAGCTACTAAAGAATGATACCTTGTAGCCTGGAATATTGAATCAATATTTTTAAATATTTTAGAGTTGGAGTAGTGCTTGATTAAATGCACCTTTCCATGGCATACTTTATCTGCATTTTTAATTGCTCCACCAAAATTCTCTACAATTGCCTGATGACCCAAACAAATTCCTAACATTGGTATAGTAGAAGCATGTAATTTAATGAGATTTGGCATTTTTCCTGCATCACTTGGTCTGCCTGGACCAGGAGAAAATATAATAGCTTTAATTTTTTTTGCATCTAAACTATCAATCTTAGAATCATCATTTTTTAACACTACAATATCATTATAAAATTGCCCTACATACTGAAATAAGTTATATGTAAAAGAATCGTAATTATCTATAATAACAATCAACGAATTCTCCGATTTAATAACTCTCCTAATTGTATAATATTAGAATTGCCTGGAATAATATCTTTTGCAATTTTATAGTGTTCTAAACTAGTCTCAAAATTTTCTAACTCAAGATAACAAACTCCCAGATAAGCATGATACTTACCTATCTCAACAGGATAATAATATACTATATCTTCAAAATATGGAATTGCTTTGTTAAAATTCTGATTTTCAAAATGATAAATTGCCATATATTGAGAATATTTTAAAAACCCATTAAAACACATTAAAGAGACAGCAAAAATAAGAAGATTTCTTCTTATTAAAAGTGAAATATTATGATTAAAAATTAATAAAGTTATAATTGAGGCAAAACCAAAAGATAACATGTGCCCTATATTAAATAGTCCATCTAATAATAATCCAAATAATAAACAAAAAGGAATCATAATTAAATCCTGATCTCTCAATGAAATAAATTTTTCTTTAATTGAGTTATGCAAATAACTAGTCTTCTTGAATGCAAAATCAATTATACTAATATTATCATAATCATTTATTGGATTTTTAAATTTATAACTCAATGCATTCTCAGGACAGTCGTCAATACAAATCATGCATGAAGTGCAATTTGAATTAATAACTTTATCAAAATTATTAACTTCACTACTTACATCAATTCCAATTGGACATCCTGATGTACACATATTACAATTAGTACAATCTCCTGTTTTTCTAACCTTAAAAGTTGATAGGGAAGTAGGTAATTTTAAAAATGCTCCCCAAGGACATACAAATCTACAAAACCCTTTTCTACCTAAAAAATATACAATTAAAAATCCATCAACTATAAATGTTAAACTGCCAATAACTACCCCTGGAAGAAAAGCCCAGACTTCAGGGTAAGATAAATTTAAAGATAATTGCCAATTTGAACTTGGACTTATTGCTTTTGAAATATTTGGAATAATATAAAAATTGAATAATATAAACAGAGGTAAAAAAGTAATTAGGCGAGAATTAATAGTTTTTGGTTTAATCCCAAATTTATCAAAAACCCACCAAGCTAATTCCTGCACTGCACCAAAATGACATAGCCACCCACAAAAAAAACGACCAAAAATTAAGGTGCTGAAAAAAGCAAAAATAACCATTATTGAACCAGCATTTAATACCCCTGCCCCAATAAAGCGATCAAAAAATTCCTGAAAATCAAAACTTCCTACAACCGTATTTTTTAACCATAAAACATGTACTAAAATTAAGATATGAATTGCAATAAAAGATATAAGCCTATATTTTTGCATGACATATTAATGTACAAAAATAAAATTCACTAGAAAAACAATATCCGTAATATCTAATGCATTATCTGCATTCATATCAGATGACCATAGTTGCTCATCATCAAATAATGTGTTATCAAAAAAATAATTAATTGATAATAAAACATCTAATATATTAACAATCGAATCATCATTAGTGTCGCCTTTACTTCTAGAAAAAGGATGAGAAATATTTTCAAAAATAGTATATCTTGTATCAGCCTGTATTGGCCCTGGATAAATAATGATTTTAGGTTGATTTGTAGTAACGTCTACACTAGGCCATTTTACTGTTATACTATCAATAGCATTAAATTGCCCTAATCCAAAATGAAGCTGCAAAGGATCCATACTTCCATGACCTTTACCTGCAATAATTTCACGCGAGATGTTTTTATCAGGCAAATGAACAATAACCCTCGCGCCAATTGCAGAACGATTAGAATAGGGAGACCATCCTGAATTAGGTAGCCCAATTATGGAACCTTCTAAATCCAATTTAAGCCAATGATTCACTAAACTTAATGAGTCAGGAGAAATATTTTGATATAATAAACTTGTATATTTCGGACCATTATCACCACCAATCATTTGCAAACCAGGAGCAAATACATCTAGCCAACCATCATTATTATAGTCTGCAGGAACCACATCTTGAGTAGCGGACTGGAAAAATGGTGTATAAGTCTCATCCCAAACTCCTGATTCAGAATTAAGGTATAAATCATCTTCATTTTTAATATTTGCAGCCCAAATATCAATATAACCATCATTGTTAAAATCTCCCCAAGCAGAACCATTACTCAATGAATCAGACTCTAAAGACACCTCCATACTTAAATTTGAGAATGCCTGACCTGCATTATTTTTAAATAATATATTGTCTCCCCAATTTGAAAGATATAAATCAAAATGATCATCGTTATTAAAATCACCCCAAGCTGCACCATATCCTGTACTACCAGATGGACTGGCATTCAAATCATCAATACCTTTATCTAATGCTACTTCAATAAAAAATGGATTTGGATTTGGATTATGTATAATTTGATTTCCATTCTGTATTAAAGTCTGATTTTCAAACATCCAATTAATTCCAAATTTTCTAGGTATATATACATCTTGATCTCCATCATTATCATAATCAATAATAGCTAAAGTACGTGATGAACTAGTATCTAACCTAGATTGAATAAATGCATTTCTTAAAATTGGTTCACCTTGATTATTGAATCCATCATTTAAAAATAAATGAAACTGATTGAAAAATTTATCTTCAATAATAACCACATCTAAATCTCCATCTAAATCTGCATCAATAAATCCTTGACTATGAATAAATGGCACAAGATATGATGGCAAATATTCCTTAGTTTCATAAATATGATTTCCTTGATTCATAACAATCAAATGTGGTGAATTATCAAATTCTGTATTATATGTATCTTCAAGACTAGTGCTTGTAGATGGAGTAAATCTCCATTTTAAAATATCCGGGAACCCATTATTATCCATATCTCCTGATACTAAACCTGTACTACCAGAGTCCTCAATGTTATAAGCATCAGTCATTTCAGTAAAAAAACCATTTTCATTTTCAAAAAAATAAGATTTAGCATAACCATAATACAAATCCAAATCATTATCTCTATCAAAGTCAATCATGATAGCACTTTTGGCTTTCATTTCTAAATAATTTGAGTTTTCACCAATATAAGAACTAAAAAGGCCACTAGTATTATCTTGGGGAGGCATATCTTGATCGGGAAATATTTCAGGACGATTACTATTTGTAACTAAAAAATATACCTCGTAGGCTAATAAGCACGCAAGAAGTAATGCTCCAGTTAAAACTACTAATCTTATATTTTTAAATGAAATTAAAGACATGTCTTAAATTAAAATTTTAAAATTAAATAATAAAGAAACAAATTGTTACCGCTAAATTTAATCATGATGGATTTTATCTACAATCTGAATTGCTATGGGGCATTCTTTTTTTGATAAATGCTTTAAAAGGTAAGTTTGAATATCTTTAACATTTAAATTATTGTTTAAGACCTCAACAAATGCGCTAATTATAGTTCCAATCTGATCATCATATTCCGTATCTAAATAAACATCAGAAATATCATGATGCTTAAATAAAATCGTTTTAATTTTGCTTAAACTAATATTTTCGCCACCTGTAATCACAATATCATCAGAACGCCCATTTAAAAATAAAAACTTATCTTTTATGCTACCTAAATCTGATGTTAATATGCTAGATGACATATCATTATTGTATTCATAAGGAGAAACAGTAGGACCCTCAATCAGCACTCTAGAATTTGAAATGACTATTTTATTATTTTTAAAACGCTTTCCAACTGAATCTAACATTTTAGGATGCTTATGTATCCAAAAACCAGATACTCCTGAGCAAGTTTCAGTCATTCCATAAGTTTTATAAACGGGTATATTATTTTTTAGCGCATATGTCATTAAATTATTTGAACATCCATCGCCACCTAAAATAATTCCTCTAAGATGGCTAGGAAAAGGTTTTCCAGCCCTATCATCTATAAGTCTTTTTAACATACTAGGTATAAGAGAAATAAGCGTAGCACCATTATCAATTTCAAAATTAATTTTTGACGCATTAAATCTATTCATCAGCACTGATTCAAAACCTTTGATTTGTGACCTTATAATAATTGAGAGACCTGCAATATGATTTAATGGCAAACATTGAATGTATCTATCTTTCTTTGAAAATTTAATTTCATGATCCCATTGAGAAACGCTCTGTATAAAATTATTAAAAGTTAACTTTATTAATTTAGGCGTCCCTGTTGAGCCTGAAGTTAGATGTAAAGACTGTATTTGATTAACATCATCTATTAAATCATCAAATTCAATTGGACTGCACCCTCCAAATGAAGATGATAACTCTTGAATATAGAAAAAAGATGCTCCTTTAATTTTATTAACAGATTTCTTCTGTAGCCATTCAGTAATTATAAAATTAACTTTATGTTTTTTAATAATATTTGATAATTCTTCACTATGAATATCATTTGGAAAAATAATAGGAGTTTTATTTATGTGAATACAGGCAAAATAAAGTTCTAAAATATCAATTGGGTTAGATACGAAAATACCAATAATATTATGACTTGATAAATTTAAACTCAACAATGCTCTAGATTTTGATAATACATTATGATAAAAATCATCAAAAGTAATATTTTTATTATTATAAGATAAAAATATTTGATCTGCGTAAGAATCTTTAGAAAAATTAATGTAGTGTTTCATTTATAATAGCCTAAACCAACCTTATTTGGTATATCTAATATACCATTATTTATTTTAGGAATGACTTCTTCTTCTCCATAATATATTGGCTCCATTAATAATCCACAATTATGTTTAATACAGTTGGCAGATACTAAATGCATCGTAGCTAATCGTCCTATAGAACCTTCTAACGAAGAAGTTATTACAGGAATTTTTCCGCCTTCCCTAACTAATGAAATAGCTTTTTTAATGTCAGAAAAACTACCAATTGATTGAGGTTTGATAATAAAAATATCTCCGCAATTTATAGATAAAGCCTTATTGATTGATTGCAGGCTTTTAATAGACTCATCAAGAGCAATTGGTATATCTGAATGAAAACTAAGCTCTATTAAATCTTCGAAATTATTTTTTTCAATTGGTTGCTCAATATATTCAATCTTAAATCTAGATACCTCTTTGAAAAATCTTATTGCTTTCGGTAAATCATATGCTTGATTTAAATCAATAATAAAACGAACATTATCATATTTAGCAGATAAACCATCTAACAATTCAATTTCATCATACAAATTTCTAAATCCACATTTTACTTTAATTACAGAATAATTATTTAATTTAGTTAATTGATACACTCCATTAACATATACTTGAGATAAGGCATCTGAATTTAAGAATTTAGATAAAGTAATATTTTTTTGTTGAGATAAAATATCATATATAGCAGTTTCAATAGCAAAATTAGCTGAAGGAGCTTCAAAGGTATGAGCTTTGATCAATATCATTATCTCCTCTATTTCAATTTCACCTACCCCATTAATAGCTAATTTAAACCCCTCTAAAGAATAGCCGGAAGCTTCAAATGTTTCATCATTAAAATTAGGAATTGGTGAAGCTTCACCATAGCCAATATATCCTTCATCAGTAGTTATTTTAATAATCCAACTATCTCTTTCAGTATGTATAAAATTAGTTGTTTCTAAATGATTAACTAATTTATGAGAAACTGGAAAAATAGATATATCTTTAATAATCATAAAAGTATACCTAACATCAAAAGAATAAAAAATACTCTCATAAAATTACTCGTACCAATTAAAACTTCATTTAATTCTTTTCCATGTTTTGTATGCATTTCAATGATTAATTTAATAGCTATTGGAAGGCTTAAAAATGTTAACAATAGATCTAAATCCCAGTAAAAAGTAGATCTATTAAATAGTGCTAATACGCATAAATAAGGCAAAAAAATCATTAAGTCATACATAACAATAATAGGATAACGCCCAAATCTAACCGCTAAAGTTTTTTTGCCTACATTAGAATCTGAATTAATATCTCTTATATTATTAACACATAATATTGCCACTGCAATAAATCCAATTGATGAACCTATAAGAATACTATCTAAATCAAATAAAACACCACTTTGTAAATAATATGTACCTGGAACTGCAATTAAACCAAAAAAAATAAATACAAATAGTTCTCCAAGCCCATTATAAGCTAATGGATAAGGACCTGCTGTATAACAATAACCTGAAATTAATGCAAATGAGCCAATTAATAAAATGGGAGTTCCTCCAATGAAAACTAAATAAACACCAATCAATAGAGAACTCATAAAACAAAAAAGTGCCCCTAACTTAATTTGTTGTTCTGATAATAACCCTGCCTGAACAACACGAGTAGGGCCTAATCTGTGTTCATCATCAGCGCCACTTAAAAAATCATATAAATCATTAATAAAGTTTGTGCCTAATTGAATTAAGATTGCAGCTATCAGAGTTAATAAACCAACTACTAAGCTAGAAAAAAAATGGTTATTTAAAGATAATGCTAATCCAAGCAAAACAGGCGCTATGGATACAATAAGGGTTTTTGGGCGAGCAGCTATCCACCAAGATTGGAGATTCATAAACTATTACGGAAGCCTTGGAAATTTTTTAAAGTTTGGTTTTCTTTTTTCTTTGAATGCATCCCTACCTTCTTGTGCTTCATCACTCATATAAAATAACATTGTTGCATCGCCTGCAAGCTGTTGCAATCCTGATTGTCCATCACAATCTGCATTTAAAGCTGCTTTTAAAATACGAATCGCCATTGGTGATCTTTCTAATATTTCATTACATAGCTTAACTGTAGTTTCTTCTAATTTCTCAATTGGAACAACATCATTAACAAGGCCCCAATCGAGCGCTTTTTTTGCATCATAAAACCTACAAGTAAACCACATTTCTCTAGCTCTTTTTTGACCAATAATCCTTGCCATATAAGATGCCCCCCAACCTCCATCAAAAGACCCTACTTTAGGACCAGTTTGACCAAATTGAGCATTGTCTGCAGCAATAGTTAAGTCACACATCATGTGTAATACATGTCCACCTCCTACTGCATAGCCTGCTACCATTGCTATAACAGGTTTTGGAATAATTCTAATTTGTCTTTGTACATCTAAAATATTTAACCTAGGAACACCATCGCTACCGATATACCCTTTATCACCTCGAATTTTTTGATCTCCACCTGAACAAAAAGCTTCTGAGCCCTCACCTGTTAAAATAATAACGCCAATATTTTGATCTTCTCTAGCTAATGTAAATGCTTCTTTAAGTTCAAAAACAGTTTGTGGCCTAAATGCATTTCTGACTTCAGGTCTATTTATAGTAATTTTAGCGATACCTGAAGCATTAGCTATACCTGCTTCATACTTAATATCGGAAAATTTTTTAATTGTGTTCCATTTAAAAGACATAATGTTATGATAACTTTCTTTGATTTATTATTTTGTGATGTATTTCTATGTATAAAATATAAGAAATATGAATAAAAAATTTATGAAAAACATATTTAAAATTAACCATAGTTCAAAAAAAAGTTCTGCTAGAATTGGAATTTTAAAAACACAACATGGAGAAATTGAAACTCCTTTCTTTATGCCAATTGCAACTTATGGTGCAGTTAAAACACAATCATCAAATGAAATTAAAGAATTGCCTAGCAATATTCTTTTAAGTAATACATATCATTTATATATCAGACCTGGAACTGAAATTTTAGAACAGGCCGGTGGTCTCCATAAGTTTATGAATTGGAATCAAATAATTTTAACTGATTCAGGAGGATATCAAGTATATAGCCTACAAGGTATGAGAAAAATAACTGATGATGGAGTAACTTTCCAGTCACACTTAGATGGATCAAAACATCATTTTACACCTGAAAAAGTTGTGGATATTCAAAGAAGTATTGGATCTGATATTATGATGATGTTAGATGTATGCCCACCTGGTGATGCTAATAAACAAAAATGGATTGAGGCATTAAATCTAACAACTAAATGGGCTCTTAGAGCAAAAAAGCATTATGATGAAACAGAGCCTTTATATGGACATGAACAAATTATATCACCAATTGTTCAAGGAGGAACAGATCTACATTTAAGAAAACAGTCAGCTTTAGAATTAATTGATATTGATTGTGATATGTATGCTATTGGAGGATTAGCAGTAGGAGAACCAAAAGCAGAAATGCTTAAAGTAGTAAACTTTATGGATACAATACTACCAAAGGAAAAACCAAGATATTTAATGGGTGTTGGGACTCCAACTGATTTAGTAGAGAGTATTTTGAATGGGGTTGATATGTTTGACTGTGTAATTCCAACTAGAAATGCAAGGAATAGTCAACTATTTAGCTTTGATGGAAAAATTAATATACGAAATGCAAAATATAAAAACGATTTTTCACCAATTGATAATAATAGCTTTAGTTTAATTTCAAATGCATATTCAAAAGCCTATCTACATCATTTATTTAAAACAAATGAAGTATTAGGTTTAAGGATTGCAACAGAACATAATCTAAAATTCTATATACATCTTATGGAAAAAGTAAGACAAAAAATAAAAGACGATTGCTTTGAACCATGGGCAAAAGATTTTATAAAGAGATACAACAATGAATAATATAAAAGTTAGAGTTATTGATTGTCATATAGCATATTATAATGATAAAAAATGTGATTGGGAATTTCTACTTTTAAAAAGAAGTGAAGATATTCCTAATCAACGTTACCCTGGAATTTGGCAAGGAGTTACAGGTAAAATTGAAAATTCTGAATTACCTTATAAAGCTGCACTAAGAGAATTAAAGGAAGAAACTGGGCTAAAAGCAGAAAAATTATGGACAATTGATAAAGTAAATACTTTCTATGATGCAGAAGAAAATATTATGACACTTGTACCTGTGTTTGGTGTTATTGTTAATTCTATAAATGTTTCATTATCAAGAGAACATAGTGAATATAAATGGTGTGTTATCGAAGAAACAATTAAATTACTTCCATGGGAACAACAAAAAAAAGGTGTCCAGATATTTTATCAAATGCTTAAAGAAAATAAAGATAGACTAAAAATTTTGGAAATTAAAATATAATGAATATAAATAAATGGCTTTGGGGTGGTTTAGGATGGGCAGTAGGTGGTCCAATTGGTGCTATTATGGGCTATGCTCTTGGATCTATGACAGCTTCAAATCAAAATTATTCGCAAACACGTGGCGGAGATTTTGGTGCTGCAATGCTCATACTTTTTGCTTCAGTAATGAAAGCTGATAATGAGTTAAAAAAATCTGAATTAGAATTTGTTAAAAGATTTTTAATTGAAAATTTTGGTACAAACTACACAAAACAGAGGATGGAACTATTTAAAAAAATTTTAAAACAAGATATTGACATTAATTCCGTATGTAATCAAATTAAAAATTATATGGATATAAATAGTAAAATCCAATTAGTACATGTACTGTTTGGACTTTCAAAAGCAGATAATGAGATTCATGAAAATGAAATCAACATAATTAAAAATATCGCTAATCTTATTGGATTAAATAAAGCTGATTTTCAATCAATAAAAGCAATGTTTATTGAAGATACAGCATCAGCATACAAAATATTAGGGCTTGATTCTAATGCTGAAGTTTCAGAAATTAAAGTTGCATACAGAAAAATGGCGACAAAATATCATCCAGACAAAGTATCTCATTTAGGTGAAGAGTTTTCAAAAGTAGCTGAAGAAAAATTTAAGGCAATAAATGATGCTTATCAAAAAATAAAAAAAGAACGAAATATTTAATATATGAAAAAGACAAACTCTAATATAAAATTAAAAAAATTTTATGGTAACAAAGAAGAAGCACCTGGAAAATTTCCATATAAACATGGCATATATCCAAATATGTATACCGATAGATTGTGGACTATGCGTCAATATTCAGGATTTAGCTCAACAATAGAAAGTAATAAAAGATATCACTATCTTTTAACACAAGGCGTGAAAGGTCTTTCTGTTGCTTTTGATTTACCTACACAAACTGGATATGACTCTGATAGTGCCTTAGCAGAAGGAGAAGTAGGTAAGGTAGGTGTTCCAATAAGCTGTATGAATGATATGGAAACTTTATTAGATGGTATACCACTTGACAAAATTTCTATATCTATGACAATTAATTCAACAGCAGCAATTTTACTAGCTTTTGTAATTGCTGTAGCAGATAAAAATAAAGTTGATAGAAATTTATTAAGAGGAACTATTCAAAATGATATTCTAAAAGAGTATATTGCAAGAGGAACTTTTATATACCCTCCGCATCCAAGCATGAAAATTGTAACAGATATTTTTGAATTCTGCAGTACAGAATTACCTAATTGGAATACAATATCCATTTCAGGCTATCATATAAGAGAAGCAGGATCAACAGCTGTACAAGAGTTAGCTTTTACATTTTCAAATGCCATTTCATATGTAGAGTCTGCAATTGAAAAAGGTCTTAATGTAGATGATTTTGCGTCTAGAATTAGTTTCTTTTTTAATAGCCATAATCACTTTTTTGAAGAAATAGCAAAATTTAGAGCTGCCAGAAAAATGTGGGCGACTATAATGAAAGATCGATTTAAAGCAAAAAAAGAAAAATCAATGATTTGTAGATTCCATACGCAAACTGCAGGGTCAACTTTAGCTGCACAAGAAATTGATAATAATGTAGTCAGAACTACTCTCCAAGCTACTGCAGCGGTATTAGGAGGAACACAGTCATTACATACAAATAGTCGTGATGAAGCTCTTGCCTTGCCAAATGAAAGTTCAGCATTATTAGCATTAAGAACTCAACAAATTATTGCCTATGAAACTGGTATTCCTGATGTAGTAGACCCTTTAGCTGGATCATATTATATTGAAGAATTAACAGAAACATTAGAAAAAGAATCTTTTAAATTAATTGATAAAATTGACAATTTAGGTGGAGCAGTAAATGCAATTGAACAACATTTCCAACAAACAGAAATAGCAGATAGTGCATATGAATTTCAAAAAGATATTGATAACAAAGAAAAAATCCAAGTAGGTGTTAATAAATTTGTTACAGAAGAATCTCCATATACAAATATTCAAAAAATTGATAAAGAATCTGTGTCAAATCAAATTCAGAATTTGAAACAAATAAAAAATAATAGAAATCTTGAAAAAATTAATTCTATTTTAAATAAATTAGAAAAATCAGCAAATGATAATACTAATATGATGCCTATTATTATTGAAGCTGTAAAAGCAGACGCAACTTTAGGTGAAATATCGGATACATTAAGAAAAGTTTTTGGGGAATATAAAGGCTAAGTATGTTTGAATATAATATTTTTGAAACTCATTTAAAGTCAGAAATATTTGGGCGCCATATAAAATATTTTAATTCTATCCATTCTACAAATAGTGAAGCAATAAACTATTTATCTGAAGATAGTCATGGGTATGTTATCATTACAAAGAATCAAACTAGCGGTAAGGGCAGAAGAAGTGATCAGTGGTTTTCTGTACCGAATAAAAGTTTGACTTTTTCTATTATTATTAATCAAAAAAAAATAAAAAATAAAAACTTATTGCCAATTATAACAGCGGTAGCAATAATAAGAGCAATTAACAAAATAAGTAAAATACAATGTTCAATAAAATGGCCAAATGATATTATGTTAAATAACCAAAAAATAGGTGGAATATTAATTGAAAAAAAGAATGATCATATGATAGTTGGTGTTGGCATTAATGTTAATGAAGAAATGGATGACTTAAATACTGAAATAAAAAATATATCTACTTCTCTTAGAATAAATAGTGCACCCTTGATTCAGTTAGAAGCATTACTAGCTTATATTTTAAATGAATTAGAACAGTGTTGTTATGAAGGTAAGAACAATTTGATTGATGAGTGGATTAACCTATGTTATCATATTGATAAAGAAATTAAATTTCATGAAAATCATAAAGTAATACAGGGAATCTTTAAAGGGATTAATGCAAATGGTCAAGGCATAATAAATATTAATAATCAGACAGCAGTAATCTCAAGTGGGATGATAGAATTATGATATTATTAATAGATATTGGTAATACAAATACAGTATGTGCCATTTATAATCAAAATAAATTTATTACACATGAAAGAATAGAATTAAAAAAGGATATTGAAAATACAATAAATCATTTTGATAAATATGAAATCCAAGAAATTGCTATATCATCTGTTGTCCCTAAATTAACTGACCATTTTGTGTCTGTATTAAAAAGAAAATATAATATTAAGCCTTTCTTAGTATCTCATTTAAATGCTAATATTAAACTAAATGTAGATAGCGCTGATGAAGTTGGTAATGACCGTATTTGTAATGTGAGAGCAGCCATTGAACTCAATCAGAAAAATTGTTTAATCATTGATTTTGGAACAGCAACCACTTATGATATAATAAATAATAAACAAGAATTTATAGGAGGTGCCATAGCTCCTGGAATTGATGTTTCTGCAAATTACTTGATTGAAAAAGCTGCTTTGTTAAAAAGTACTACCTTCAAATTTCCAAAAAAAATTATAGGGAAAAATACAATTACTAATATTCAATCTGGGGTTATGTTTGGAGCAATTTGCTCTATAGAGGGAATGATTAAATTGATAGAAGATGAACTTGACTCAAAATTGTATATTATTTTAACAGGAGGATTCAGCAAATTGATTTCATCAAAACTTTCATATAAACATATTTTAAAACCAAACTTAACATTAGATGGTCTTAACTTAATATATAATGACAACAATGAATGATTCAGAACAAATATTAAAAATATATACAGATGGCGCCTGTAAAGGAAATCCAGGTGTTGGGGGATGGGGTGCAATTTTAAAGTATGGGAATACTACAAAAGAAATTAAAGGCTTTTCCAAAGAATCAACCAATAATATTATGGAGCTGACAGCTGTAATTCGAGCGCTAGAAACTTTAAATCGTTCTTGCAAAATTATTATTACTACTGATTCAAATTATGTAAAAAATGGAATCACAGATTGGATTAATAATTGGAAAATAAATGGATGGAAGACAGCAAAAAAACAACCTGTTAAAAATAAAGACTTATGGATGACATTAGATAAATTGGTGTCCACACATACCATCACATGGAAATGGATTAAAGGTCATTCAGGACACCCTGAAAATGAACGTGCTGATCAATTGGCAAATGAAGCTATTCTATCTAAAGAGTAAGAGAAAAAGAATTTAATAATATTCCAGGACATTCTGTTCCTCCAAAAGACCTGCTAGAATAAGTTCCTGTATCTGGAATAAATTGAGAATGACTAGTCACTGATTCTAAATTATCACCAAATATATTATAGATTGTATCATCAAATCTCATATTTTCAATTGGAGCTACAATTTCACCATTCTCAACCCAAAAACATGCATAACGAGTCATCCCAGTTATTCTGCCACCAATATTATCACTCCAATTTAAATAATGAAGGTTATTTAAAAATACTCCCTTATCTATTTCTTGTGAAATATTATTTTCATTTAAATCTCCAGTAGCCATTACAGGAGAGCGAAGCCCTTCCCATCCACTTGCAAAATTTGAGTCAATATTATACTCTTTAGCAGTTCTTGAATTAATTAATGTATTTTTTAATATCCCATCATTGATAAGAGGAAGTTTTGTTACAGTTAACTCTCCTTCATCATTAAACATAGGAGTTAAGCCTGTACTAAAATCTTCATTTAAAGAAAAACAAGGTGATAATTTTGCATTATCATTTTTCATTTTCAAAAATGCACTTTGTCCTCTTCTGATAGCTCCTTCACTAAGCCCGTTCCAAGAAAACATTCCTAATAAATCTGAAACCCCTGCTGGAGCAATATAGGTTCTGTAGTCTCCAGGATTTAATTGCATCGGAGTATTTTCTAGCATTTTTAATTGCATAATTGAATTATTCATAAAAGAATTATAGCTATCTAAGTTAAATTCTGTACCTGCAAATGTATCCTTCACCATTTTTTCAGTTTCAGTAATAAGTGAATAATCAAAAGAATAAGAATCTGTAGAAAACCAATGAAATAAACCTTTTGAATTTGCATACCCTACAAAAATATGACCTGAAGCCCATATGCCAGCTAAATCAACATTTTTAATAGCAGGCGATAAACTATCAACAACATCTTCAATAGCTAATAAATTGCCTGATTTTTTTTGAGAACTAGATTTTCCTTCTTTTGGGAAAACAATGAATGGATCTTCCGGTAGAAAAACTATATCTTTTCTTAATGAATTAAAATGCTCTAACGATTGAGATAAATCATTATCTAAATTTTTAGTAAGTGAAAAAGATGTAGAGCATGTTCTTTGGTTTGAAATCAAGGTAATTGATAAAGTCGTATCAGAAACAAATCCATTCTGCCTAACTTTACTTTGATTGAATCTAGTAAAATGACTATCTTCACCCCAAAAGTTTAACATTACATGCTCATCAGATTTAACATTTGATAATATTTTTTGAGATAAATTTTTAAAAAATTGTTCCATGAACTTTTTATGCTCCTCCAAAAACTTCAATATTACTAAATAGACAAGTAGGAGAAGCGTGTCCAACTCTTACAGATTGGTTAGGCTCTCCTTTTCCACAATTAGGTGTTCCAAAAACTTCAAATGTTGAACTATCACCAACTTTTGTTAAATTATTCCAAAATGGAGTGGTCACCCCTCTATAATTAGGGTTTTTAATAGTTTTTGTGAGCTTACCATTTTCAATTAATTTTCCATACTCACAACCAAATTGAAATTTATTTCTATAATCATCAATAGACCAAGAACGATTAGATTCCATATATACACCTTTTTCAACTCCAGAAATAATATCATCAAAAGAAGAATCACCAGGCTCTAAGTTTAAATTTGCCATTCTATCAATAGGAGGCCTATTCCAAGAACAGGCTCTAAAGTTTGCAACGCCCTTAATACCAGACCTTTGCTCACTTTCAGTTCCTCCTAGACCTCTTAATAAAACTCCATCTTTAATAATATATTCTTTTTCAGCTTTTTTCCCGCTATCATCAAAACCATATGATGCTAATTCTTTTTTAATAGTTGGATCAAAAGTAATATTCATAATATCTGAACCATATTTAAGAGTTCCAAAATCTTCTTCTCTTACAAAACTCCAACCTGCATAATTTCTTTCATCACCTAAAATTCTATCTACTTCTAAGGGATGGCCTATACTTTCATGAATCTGTAATAGCATTTGATCGGGAGCTAATACCAAATTAGTAGTTTCTGTTGGGCACTCATCAGCATACAGTAATTCTACAGCTTGCTCTCCAATTTTATTACACATACTTGTTAATTCTAATTCATCAAATACTTCATAACCAGATTGAAACATTCTACCTCTACCATTATCAGTCCTTCTTTGCGTAATACCTTTATCTTGTGAAACTGCATCAAAAGAACTACCAATAATTAAAAAATCTTGTTCAATTTCTGCCCCAGATGAACTTAAAAATTGATAATTAGTCTCTGTAATTCTTGCTGTTGCGCTTGCACTTACAATCTTATCTGATACTTTTAATGATTCATAAGATTTAAATAAAATATTATTAATTTCTTTTAGTGGCAAATCAGTTTTACTTCTATCTGACCTATAATTACCTTTGTTACTTGGTCTAACATCTTCAGAAAAATTATACAGTGGATTTTTTGAAGATGATTCAGCAATAATAATAGCTCTATCAATTGCTTCTTGAATACTAGCAGTAGACATATCACTAGATGCAGCATAAGCAAATTGACCATTCTTTAAGACTTCAACCATGATACCATGAGAAATACCTGTAGAATTAGCTTGAGGATTGCCATCTCTAATCATTCGATAAGTATTAGATTCACGCACCTTTCGAACACCAAACCATTCAGCATTTACTTTTAATTGATTGAAAATAGATTTTAAGTTAATGTTTTCCATACTCTAAACTTAAGAATCTTAACTGCCTTAAAAAATATTATTTTATTTAATTGTAAATTTATTTTCAGTAAATTACCCTCCTATTCTATGAAAAGTGAGTCTTTATTTTGGGGGTTTGTATGTTTAAAAATGTAAAATTTGGAATTTTTTTATTAATTTTTACTTTTCTATTTGTTGATAGCTTAAATGCAAAGATAAAAAGAAAAGGTGGATCAAAATCAAGTAATAAATCAACAGAGCTATCTGTTGAAGAGCTAGAAAAACAAGGCTGGATAACCAATAAAAATACTTATCCAACCGGCAGCCCAGAAGCAAAAAAGGGTGGAATGATTACAATGCTAGGAGGGGATGAATATCCTTCTACATTTAGAGATATTGGAAAAGATTCTAGAAGCCAAGTTAATGGACTTTTAGCTGGATTACAGTATGAAAGTTTATTGGCATTTGATTATGAACGCTTAGAATGGGGTCCAAATTTAGCAACTCACTGGAAAATATCTGCTGACTCGCTTACATATTGGTTTAGACTTAACCCAAAAGCAATATTTGCAGATGGTAGAGATGTAACATCAGCAGATGTTATTGCTACATTCAAATTATTAATTGATGATGGGCATCAGGACCCAAATGTAGCTGGATTTTGGGATGATTTATTTGAAATTCCTGTTTCTGAATCAAAATATACATTTAGAGTTACTGCAAAAAAGAAAGATTGGAGAACGTTTAGAAATTTTGCTTCACTAACTGTAATGCCATCTGCCTATCTAGACAAAGTGGATGGAGCTGGATATATAGAAAAATATGACTTTAGCTTTATGCCAGGTTCGGGCCCATATGAATATGACCGTGAAAATTCTAAAAAAGGAAATGAAGGTTATATTATTATGAAAAGAAGAGACAACTGGTGGGCAAAAAATAATCCTGACAATATAGGTTTATATAATTTTGATAAAATTAAATTTATTTTTATTGAAGATGAAAACCAACAAGTGATGAGCTTCTTTAATGGAGATTATGACATTTATCCATGGTCTAGAGCACAATGGTGGGTAGAAAGATTTAATGATAAACAGGACGAAATTAAAAATGGATGGGTTCAAAAAATTAAAATATTTAATTTTCTTCCAAAAGGACCATCAGGAATAGTTTTTAATACACAAAAAACACCTTTTGATGATATTAGAATCAGAAAGGCTTTTACACATCTTTTTGATGTCGATAAATTAAATAAAAGATTATTCTTTAATGAATATGTTAGATTAAATACATATTTTTATGGTACTCCTTATGCAAATCCTAGAAATCCAATGCTTGAATTTAGTCCTCAAAAAGCTTTAGAATTATTAAATCAAGCTGGTTGGATACGCCAAGATGGTAATCAGTGGCTTACAAATGAAAAAAATGAAATATTTGAATTTGAATTCTTAACTGATCCTTATGGTCCAAGAATATATACAACATTTCAAGAAGATTTAAAAAATGTTGGAATTAAAATGAATTTCAAGCAAGTTGATGGATCTACAAAATTTTCAAAAACAATGAAAAAAGAATATGAGGTAACCAGTCAAGGCTGGACTGGAGGATTTTTCCCTAGCCCTGAAGGTACAATGCATTCAAAATATGCTAATGAAGTAGAAGTAACAAATATCACATCTATGGCATATCCAGAACTTGATAAATTAATAGAAGCTTATAATGCTGAATGGGATGCTAAAAAAAGAATTCCATTAGCACATCAAATTGATAGTATTGCAGTTAATTCATTTCACTATGCTCTCGGTTGGACATCTCCATATGGAGCTAGAATGCTTCACTGGCATAAATTTGGAATGCCTGAATCAGGTATAACCTATGTAGGTGATTGGAGAACTCCTCTCTCTCATTGGTGGATAGATCCTTTACAAGAAATGCAACTAAATAACGCTAGAGCCAATAATACAAACTTACCTATTAAACCAATAGATATTGATTACTGGAACAGAATAAAATAAATATATGTTTGAATATGTAATTAGAAGATTATTATTAATGATTCCAGTATTCTTTGGAAGCACTCTGCTCGTTTTTTATATTTTACAATCTGTGCCTGATGGCCCATTTGAGCAAGCTGTAAAACAAATTAAAATGGCCCAAATGCAAAGTGGTGAAGGAGGGGCAGCTACAGGTGGTAGTGACAAAAATTCAATGGAAATATCTGAAGATGTGCTTGAAAAAATGAGAAGACGATATGGTTTAGATAAACCTATTTGGAAAAGATATTTCATTTGGTTAGGTCTTGCTGAAAAAGAAATTGAATATAAAGAAATTGAATGGGGTATACCTTTTAGATATACAATCGAAAACTTAGGCCAGGGGAAATATGCTCCGGTGTCTCTACAACAATGGATGATAGTTAATCTAGAGGAAGATGGTAATTATAAAATATATAAAGGTAATCAAGGTACAGATTTTGAATGGAATGAAAACTATCAAATTTTACCTACTGAAGATGAATTATGGGATCTAATAGATAGTGAAAGTTCTAATTATGATGAGGATTATTTAACGGAATCAAATTGGAAATTGGCAAAAGTCATGGAAGATGATATGGTTGGTATTACTCTCAAAAAAAGGCAAGGAATCTTTACTGGTTACTTAGGCCATTCAGAAAAACATAATGAAAGTGTGGGTACTTTGATATGGAATAGACTTCATATATCTGCATTCTTTGGATTAACTAGTTTTATTTTAGTATATCTAGTCTGTATACCACTAGGTATTATGAAAGCATTAAAACATGGAACAAGATTTGATACTTTTTCTAGTTTTGTTGTTTTCTTAGGTTATTCAATACCTGCGTATGCCTTAGCGGCCATATTATTATCAATGTTTGCAACTACCAATGTATTTGATACCCCCATTTTACCAAGTAGGGGGTGGAGACCTGAAGATTGGGAAAATTTAAGTTTGATAGGTAAATGGATTGGCCAAATAAAACATGCTCTATTACCAATTATTGCATATATGGTCGGTTCTTTTGCTACATTAACAATATTAATGAAAAACTCATTGATGGAGAATTTAAGCCAAGATTATGTCCGTACTGCTTTTGCTAAAGGTCTAACAGAAAAAAAAGTAATATTTTTTCATGCTGTAAGAAATTCCTTGATTCCATTAGCAACAGGTATTGGTACACAAATTGGATTATTTTTAGCTGGTTCCTATTTGATAGAAAAAATATTTGGTATAGATGGAATAGGGCTTTTAACATTTAAAGCAATAGGCACAAGAGATTATGGGATTATAATGGGCTTTCTTGTAATTGGTGTATTAATTAGACTATTTGGAAATTTAATTTCTGATTTATGTTATGCTCTTATTGATCCAAGAATAAGGTTTAAATAATGAATAACAACTTATCTGAATCAATTTTACAAAAAAGAATTAAAAGATTTAAATCAATTAAGAGAGGTTATTACTCTCTGATTGCAATTATCTCATTATATATTTTATCATTATTATCACCTCTTTGGATTAATAACAAACCATTAATTGTACGTTATGCAAATAACCAATATGATAAGGGAGAAAAATTTGAAGATATTAATAATAATGGCATATGGGATTTAGAAGAACCGTTTAATGATAAAGTAAAATATTTTTTTCCTGCTATTTGGGATTTTCTTGATTTTATACCAGGATTGTCATACCCAATATATGAATCAAAATATTTTAATCAGATTACCAATAAATTTGAAGTTGATTTTAGACTATTAGATGAATTCTGTGAAAAAGAAAATAATGGTAATTATGTGATTATGCCACTTTATCCATATCATCCCCATGAAGATTTAAAAGATGATCTTGATGAAATTTATGAAGACCAAAATAATAATGGAAAATATGATAGCGGTGAAATATTTATTGATCAGAATAATGATGGTATATGGAATGAAAATAACCCTCCCACAAAACCTGACGGATTTGAAGGAAGGCACTTGCTAGGTACTGATAATACAGGGAGAGATGTTTTTGCTCGAGTAATAGATGGATTTAAAGTCTCAATTACTTTTGCAGTAATCTGTACTTTTTTATCTTATTCTCTTGGAATAATTATTGGGGGTACGCTTGGATAT
>Ga0208277_1000426_pt1 | contig 25017 bp, 16 predicted proteins | sample ETNtaG_5_FD_185782 | JGI IMG/M metagenome (GOLD analysis project Ga0208277, IMG submission 185782) | Marine microbial and viral communities from oxygen minimum zone, Eastern Pacific Ocean - ETNP201406SV205 (SPAdes) (version 2) | ecosystem: Environmental > Aquatic > Marine > Oceanic ...
CACAAATGCAAGGTATGCCCCACGTAGCCAGACCAGCGCACATGATGTCATTCATGGACGCAACGAAATCCTGCCTCCAACAGTACGTTGGATTTAGCGGCCGAGCCAGCCGATCTGAATATTGGTTCGCCTACCTAAGTTTCATCGTCGCAGTCATGGGCATGTTCACCCTGACCCTTGTTTCCGTGTTTGTTGTTGAGGCTCTCGCCACTGTTATGGGTCTACTGACCTTTGTGTTGTACCTCGGCGGCTTTTTGCCATTGCTTGCAGTATCAGTACGACGATTGCACGATCTTGGCAAGTCTGGTTGGATGATGCTCGTTATGTTTATTCCGTTTGTAGGCGGCATTTTGCTTCTCGTTTGGTTTGTATCCGATGGAGAAGCAGCCAACAACGCCTACGGCCCAGTCCCGACCAATACGCTTTGAGGGTAAAGTATCGCCCAAGTGTTGAAGTTCTCAGCCTTGATGGTTGAGGCATGGCCACTCATGTTGTTTCATGTGGTGGCCACATTACGTTGCTGTTTTCGATTTGGAAAGACGCTCGACTTGCTCGCTCCCAAGGCAGCAGGGGTGCTGGATTCAACGTGACACATGGCGTCAAAGCCACTGTGCGTCACATCGGCACAAACCAACCGGAACAAACGGGGGTTTTGTCGCAAGGATCTGGCCTTGACCAGAAGCCTGGAGAAATCCCCGATGGAGAAATTTTGCTGACCGTCGAGTTGATGGATGGAACACTTCTTGATACAACAAATTCGTTCTATTTTGATTTGGTTGAAGCACTTCGTGATGCGCGATTGCTCAATCCGGCTGAGTCCTTTGAAATTCATGTCAAACTTTCATTGCCAACAAGCCAGGGCTTTGGTATGTCTGCAGCGGGGCTCGTTGCGGTCGCCCGCGCCCTGCACAGTCATACGAACATCGGGAATGAGGTCCAATATTTGCGAATCGCTCATCGCATCGAACGGTTGCACAGTGGTGGGCTTGGTGATGTCGTAGGCATCGCTGCTGGAGGCGTGGAGCTTCGACTGGAACCAGGCGCACCCGGGGCAGGAGGCAAAGCCATTGGTTTCTCAACCAAACAAAGTATAGTGCTGGTTTGGAAGCCGGGCGAAGCCCGTCATACAGCCAAGTATATCGATGATCCACAATGGGAGCGATCAATTTCCAAGGCTGGGGAAAAAGCGGTTCGAACCTTGCGTCTCAACGACTGGAATGAGGCTGCGTGGGATGACTTGATGTTGCAATCGAGAAATTTTAACCAAGCTTCGGGGCTTCTGGATGAACCTGAACGTAATACCCTCAACAGCGCAGTGATGAAGGAATTGCGGCGACTCAACCTCCAAACACGAGTCTATGTTCGATTGTGCATGCTTGGTGTATCGCTGGCTGTCCTGCCGCGAAAGTTAGACCAGCCACTCGAAGAAGAAGAGATTGATCAGATCCTAAAGGCACTGCATGGGCTTGGACTGGGAGCGATCACGACCTCAATTGGAGCATTGAACTGATCAATCCGTTTTGTCGAGGGCTGTAAGGTCGAGGACACTCGCATCCAACAAGGTGCAACCGGCCATGAACAAATTCTCGCTAAACCCGTGACGGTAAACGACAGCCCCACTGCCCCACTCCTCGATGTAGCGATCCATTTGCTTGGCCATTTTCTTTCGCTGGAATTCAACATCTGCACCGTAGAAATGCTTGGCGTCAATCCACGCTACAGGCCGGTCGTTGATGTAGACATGATCGAGGAAGAGAATGTCAGGCGTACGAACTGGACGCCCGAGTTCTTGCTTCTGCTCTTTGACCATCTCTGGTTGCCGGCGTAAACGAACACCCTGTGCTTCAAACCAATCAGCAAGAATATCCTCGAATTGGTCTGCCTTTTCCTGAGATTCACCCTGGTCGACATTAGAGACACGATCTGCTGCTTCTGCGGCTTCGAATTCTTTTCGTTCCCGCTGACTCAAGCGGCTTGGCTCCCGAAGACTTTCTTTGATTTTGGTTTTCGACCATCGCATCTCGGCAAGAATCAGCCTGAATACGTTCATTGGAGGACCATCGAAGCGTTGGGAGAGGTCGACAACACTGACGCCTTCCTTGTACAATCTTAGCATTTCTTTTGCTCTAGAACGTAAGCGACCATGGCCATACACGGTCTTTTGTTGCATGAGTGCTGAACGAAGAGAGAGCGCTTGGTCAAGGTTCATTTTGTGAGTGTCCACAATTTTAGCAAGTTCATCGACGCGCTCGTCATCAAGCCAACCAAATTCACCCTTTCGAAGCACGAGCTTCGACAAGGCTTCTTCGTCCTTTAGAGGCACTGGTGAAGTGGCCCAGTCAAACCTGTGGGTGTTTGGTGCGTCAAGTCCTTCGGGAAAGCCCATCGGGAGTTCCTTGCGGTTGAACCGTTCGTTCGCATCTCGCTCGGTCTCTGCGATTCGTTGAGAATGACGTTCTTCAAGCACTGCTTTAGAGGTGCCTCCGTAGCGTTTTGGCTTACGGTGTTGGCCGCCCCTGTTTGAGCGGTTTCGATGGCCGCCGTTGCGTGAGCGACCCCGATTCTTCCCTCGTTTTTTTGAGGAATTGGGACGTTTGTCGCCGCTGTTTTGGTCGCTCATTGACGCAGGTCAGTGCCGAGGCTCCTTGAACACTCGCCTTTATTCTGATTCGCCTAAAGCAGCTTCATGTGATTCGGGGATGGTGTGAATTCCGCGTTCTGAAGCGTCACGGAGCCATTGTTTTGCCAATGCCCGAGGTAAACGATTCACGCGCCCTTGCATGAATTTGGCCCACCAACGAACCTGCCACCAAGCGGCAATTTCGATGCCCCCTTCTTCCTCGCCCCAAATCGTTACAGCGAGGCGCAAGGAGGTGATGGCTGTTCCAAGAGGGCGGCCTTCTCGTTGTTGGCCCTCCCAATCAAATTCAATTTCAAGAAACCTTGGCCGTTCACTTTGGCGAATAGATTTGACCGTCCACATTTCCTCGATCAAACGTTGACGTTCGACTCGATGCAAATCAAAACGCTGGCCTTCGTGCAAGAGACCATTGTGTTCGGAAAGGATTCTTCCTGCCGAGGTGTGCCAACTTGGCCAGCAATTCAAATTCAGCACATTTGAGATGAGCCGGCTGCATTCTTCTGGTGGCAGCGATTGACGCCATACGCCTCTTGGTGCCCCCATGTGGCTTCGTCTACAAGTTTCTCTTTGAATCTGTGGGGTACGAAAAAAGCGGGGTTTCAAATGCAATAAGTCGTTCCGATAACCATGCGATGGACATCTGCGGTGCTGATTTCAGTTCTTTTGGTCTGTTCATCCATGTCTGTTTTAACTCAAAATTCGGCTGATGCAAACCTCTTACAGAGGGCACAGTATGCCGTTGATGACCAAGAGAATTCCGACCTTGCTTTTGGCTGGGCAACAAGTGCTGGCGGTGCGCTTGACGATTTCATCTCTCAATCTGCTACCTACGCCAACGGCACCTTCCTTGTTGCTGGTAGTTTCGAAGGGGACATCCAATTTAGAGACCAAATTGATGGCCACGGTGCCACCTCAGGTTCAACTGACCGAGATGCGTTCATAGGGTGGGTCAATCCGAATGGCACATGGAATGGAAGCATGGCATTCGGTACCACTGGAATCGATTCAATCGATGCGGTCGCATTGCTCTCAAACGGTGACGCCATTCTTGCTGGAACCTATTGCCTCAACAGCGTTGGCTTCCAGTGCCAGCTATCACTGGATGGCGTAGCAACCCTCACGAAAGAAGATCAAGACGAGGATGGAAATGTCTTCGTCGCCCGTCTCAATGGCGATGGATCATGGGCATGGGCAACAAAAATCGGTAATGCTTACGATAATTTCGTGCTTGATATGTTGGTGACGCCCGACAATGAAATCCATGTTGGCGTTCTGTACAGGGAAACCATGGAATTCAATGGGAACATATTGCCACCAAGTTCAGAACGAACAGTCATGATTGCCATGCTCAATGAGGGGGGTAGCCCTGTGGCCCATGTCGCGGTTGAGACCTCGGAGGAAATTGAACCGGTTGGAGGTATGTGTCTTGATGGAGCGGGACAATTCTATGCAGCCCTTACGTTTAGAGGCGAGGTCCTTATCGGTGAAACGCGTCTTGATTCCGCTGGTGAATCCGACCTCCTGGTCGCCTCATATGAGGCCGATCAATGGAATTGGGCCGTCACCGGAGGTGGAGCCTTTGAGGACCGAGCATGGGATTGTTCAGGGTCGCCTCAGCAAGGCCTTACCGTTGTTGGGGAATTCTCAGGAAACGCAACGTTTGGCGAATATTCCACTGAATCTTCCAACAGCGTCGATATGGTGCTGAGCAGGGTGTCATCCTACGGTGTATGGGCGGGCATCGCCACAGCAGGTGGACCCGGAGTTGACCGAGCAACTGGCGTTGTCACCAATGCCATCGGCGATGTTGTCGTCGCCGGAACCACATCAGGAGGCATCACCATTGGCGTGGATGAACTTGAGGACCTTGATGGGGTCAACGATGACATGCACAATGACATCTTCCTCACAGCTTACCTTGCCAACGACACCTGGGCGTGGGCAGTTTCTGCTGGGGGCGATGGGAATGACGAACCAACCCACCTCACTTTTGCCCCCGATGGCTCACCTCTTCTCACCTTCATGCTCAGTGGGACCGCTAGCCTTGGTGTCCACAGCGCAACAAGTTATGGGGACTATGACGTAGGCCTTTGGCTGTACCAAACCGACAGAGATTCTGATGGTATTCTGGATGGTGAAGACAATTGCCCCCGTGTATCAAACACCGCCCAAAGCAACCATGATGGCGATCTGTATGGCGATGAATGTGACGATGACGATGACAATGACGGCGTGCAAGATGTCGTTGATGATTGTTCAACTGGTGAAATGAATTGGGCCTCTGATGCCTCAACAGACCATGATGGTGATGGATGCAGAGACGCTGGAGAAGACTTCGATGATGACGAAGATACGGTCTTTGATTTCCAAGACCTTTGCCCTTTGGGCCCTGTGGGCTGGATTTCAACACCTGAAGAGGACAGCGAGGGTGACGGTTGTGCCGACGTTGATACTGACGAAGACGGTTTTATCGATCAAATGGACAACTGTCCGGATGATGTAAACCCCACACAATCCGATCTTGATGGCGATGGTCTTGGTGATGCGTGCGACGTTGACGAAGATGGTGATGGTGTAGCTCTACCACAGGACAATTGCCCCCGGGATGCAAATCCATGGACTTCGAACACTGCAACAGATTATGATCAAGATGGATGCCAAGATTCGATCAATGACGATGACGATGACAACGATGGCATGCTCGATGCAGCAGATGCTTGCCCGACCGGTTCAATCGCTTGGAACGAACTTGGAACGGCAGGTTTAGATCACGACCAAGATGGATGTCAAGATGCTATCGAGGACAATGATGACGATAATGATGGATACACAGACGCTGTGGATGCCTGCCCGGTTGGATTGATCGGAATCGCTCAACCCGGGCAAGATGTGGATGGCGATGGGTGCATTGACGGCGTCGAAGACGATGACGATGACAATGATGGCGTGGTCGATGGTGTTGATGTCTGTCCACAAACCCCGCCGGATGCACAGGTGGGGATCCAAGGATGCAGCATGACTCAATTGGATGATGATTTGGATGGCGTGTCAAACGCTGATGATATGTGCCTCAACAGTCTACCAGGTCGCCTTGTCGATGCCAGCGGTTGTGCGATCCTCAACGAATCAAATGATTCTGTATCGACCTCTGATGAGAGCAACATAACGCTGTGGCTGTTTGTCATTGCAGGTATCCTGCTGCTTGCCGCCGGCGCTGTGACCCTGAGTGGAAGGCAAGCAAAACCAGCACCTCCGAAGCGGCCAGTGGACCTTGATCAAACAACGACGACCCAACATCAACGTCGTGAAGAGGAATGATGGTGTATTGACGAGCACGATTCCGACGGCAAAAGCGACTTGTTAAATAAAGTGAGAAATCAATACAAAAGCATGAAGTTTCTACCGAAGGCCTTGATGATTGCTCTTTTGATGATCATGCTTGCCGCAACACCTGCAATCCAAGGAAATTCCACCGGAAAGCACAACCAAGCAGCATCTGGATGTGGCTGCCATTCCAATGGCGGCGGGGTTACAGCAACCAATGACTTCCCTACATCCTACACAGCCGGTCAGGTCTACAGCGTCAATATCGGACATACTGGGGCTGGAAGTCTGGTTGGTGGATTCAATGTGGTGGTGAACAAAGGCACCCTCCAAAACGCGGGAAGTGGCGTCCAAATTTCGGGCGGAACCAGCGCAACCCACGTTAATTCAGGCCAACTTGGCTGGACTTTTGACTGGCAAGCCCCATCGACTGGAAGCGGAAGCGTTACCGTCAATATTGCCGTTCTCCAAGCCAACGGAAATGGCCAACAGAGTGGAGATGCATGGGATACTGACAGCGTTTCAATCACTGAAAATGTCGTTCAAAACATTCCACCTGTGGCCTCAAATGTCTACGTGAGCACTCCGCAAGGAGTGCCATGCTCTCAGGCCTATTACGATGAAGTGCTGATGGCCAATTATGATTACAATGATGATAACGGAGACCCTGAAACAATGAGTCAAATCCGATGGTTCAAGAATGGAAATCTCGTTCCCGCTTTCAATGATATGGAACTTATTGATGACATGGAAACGACAATTGGTGACAATTGGACCTTCACAGTAACGCCAAACGATGGCACGGATCTGGGTTCACCTGTTTCCTCATCTGATACCGTCCAAATCATCGATTACGACGTCGATAATGATGGGTATGGCGATCAAGTGGACGCCTTCCCAAACGATCCAAGTGAACATGCTGATGCTGATGGAGACGGCACTGGAGATAACGCTGATCTTGATGATGACAACGATGGGACCAAAGATGCCGACGACGCCTTCCCGTTTGATTCGACTGAAGATACAGACACAGATGGGGATGGCATTGGAAACAACGCTGACACCGATGACGATGCTGACGGCGTGCTTGACGTCAACGATGCATTCCCGCTCGATGCCAGCGAGACACTGGACACCGATGGAGACGGCATAGGCGACAACGCTGACACCGATGATGATGGCGACAGTACACCCGACGCCGATGATGCGTTCCCGCTCGATGCGACTGAAACCAACGATGCTGATGCTGATGGTACAGGTGACAACGCTGACCAAGATGATGACAATGATGGTGCATTGGATGTCAACGATGCTTTCCCATTCGATGCCAGCGAGACATTGGACACCGATGGAGACGGTATAGGCAACAACGCTGACACAGACGATGACAGCGATGGAGTGCTCGATGATGAAGACATGTTCCCGCTTGATCCTTCTGAAACCATCGACACAGACGATGATGGCACTGGTGACAATGCTGACACCGATGACGACAACGATGGCACCCTCGATGCAGACGATGCCTTCCCGCTCGATGCGACTGAAACCATTGACACTGACGATGATGGAACTGGAGATAACGCAGATACCGATGACGACAATGATGGCTTACTCGATGTTGATGAAGCAACGGCCGGAACCAATCCACTTGTGATTGACACGGATGCGGATGGCGAAGGTGATGGAACCGATGCTTTCCCGCTTGACGCAACTGAAACCTCCGATGCAGACGGTGATGGTGTTGGTGACAACGCCGATGCTTTCCCTAACGATGCTACTGAGTCAATTGATAGCGATCTAGACGGGGTTGGAAACAACGCAGACGCCTTCCCCAACGATGCATCAGAAACCAGTGATAGCGACCAAGATGGTGTTGGTGATAACGCTGACTGGGCGCCCTTGGACGCCACTGAATCAATCGATACCGACAATGATGGAGTTGGCGACAATGCTGATGCATTCCCAAATGACCCTTCAGAGACCATGGATTCTGACGGCGATGGTGTTGGCGATGTAGCACAAGCTGCCGCAGAAGCGGATGCAGAAGCGTTGCGAAACATGATCATCATCGCGCTGCTTGTCGTTGGCGTGCTTGGCGGAGGAGCCGTCATGTTCCTTCGACGAAGGGGTGGAGAAGAGGCATCAGCCAAATCCTTCGATCAACCCTTTGAAGCATCCACAGGATCCATGCCAGCCGCACAACCAGCAGGTGCGGTGACGCCGGCAGTGGTTCAACAACCAGTTCAACCCGTTGCCCAAGAACCAACGGTGCTTCGTCAATGGACTGATGAAAAAGGATACACCTGGCGATCCATGAGTGATGGAAACAACTACTGGTGGACTGGCACTGAATGGCAGCGTGTATGATCACGCATAGACCAAAGCTGGGGACAGTGGCATAGCGCCACCTGCTCGACCCGTGTCGTCTTCAGGTGATTCTCCAAGCACCACATTGACCTGCTCAAGTCCAAGTTCTTCAGCGATGAATGATGCGCGCAATGAAAGAGCGGCGACTTCGTCCAAAGAACTTCGAATCAAAACCCGAGAAGCGTCGTCCCACTTGAACACTTGAGGGAGCATTTTTTTGCCCCAGAAGCCCATGATTTCACCTTTACGATCACCTTGGGCAATTTCCATTTGACTCAACACACTGATGAATTGTTTTGGATTTCCACCATCTTCGAGGAATTCAAGCGCACGCACCGCAAGTTCTCGTTTCCAAGTTGGAGCAACGATGATTGTAGCCGATGTGGCAGGTCCATCCAAATGCCGCTCAGCAACATCCTTGATTTTGCGAGCAGACTCGAGGAAGCTGCGAGTGATGGTTTCTCCATCGAGTGCGGTTTGTTCTTCGGGAGTAATTGGCTCCAAAGGTGGCATTTCCGCACCGCTGATCAGGCCATCTAAACCGAGGGTTGCCCACCATTCTTCAGCCAAGTGCGGCGTTGAGATGGAGAGCATGTGAGCCCACTGCCGAAGCACGTCATGAGCGAGGGAGGGGTTATTGCCCCCTCTTCGAGTGTACCAATTGACGTCTTTGATCAACTCGTAATGAGAGAGTTCAACCGCACGTCGCAAGTCATAGACATCCATTGCCGACTGGAATTCAGCCACCCGTTGCTTCAACCTGCCCTCAAACCAGACATCCATTGGCCCAGCCGACCCATCCCATGCAAGCAAACGCTCTGGCATCGAGTAAAGTTGCATCATGACCCGGTAATTGGCCTCGAGCGCTGTATCTGACCAATCCATACCAGCGGTTGGATTCGCAGCGAAGAGAATAAACAAACGCACTGTATCAGCGCCATAGCGTTCAATCATCTCTTCGGGAGAGACGGTATTTCCGAGGGATTTGCTCATTTTTGCTGAGCGTTCAGTGAGTGGATCTTGGCACTGAGGGCACGGCGATCCTGCGTGATCGACAGAGAATGTCAATCCACATGACTCACACCAGGGTGCTTGTTTGTTGACCATGCCTTGACAAAGCAATTCATTGAATGGCTCGTCGATGGTATGCAACCCAAGGTCTCGAAGAGCCTTGGTCCAAAATCGTGCATAAATGAGGTGCATCTGTGCGTGTTCAATCCCACCGCAGTAAAAATCGACGTTCATCCAATGATTGACAACCGCTTCTTCAAAGCACGCATCATCGTTGAGTGCATCCGTGTACCTCAAGAAGTACCACGAAGAGTCAACGAAGGTATCCATTGTGTCAGTTTCTCGTCGCCCCGGCTTACCGCATTTTGGGCAATCTGCGGCCAAAAACGATTCAGAAGTCTCCAGAGGATTACCTTGTCCAAACACCACGTCGCGTGGCAATTCAACCGGTAAATCTTCTTCCGGGACAGGCACAGCGCCGCAATCACCACAATGAATCACAGGAATTGGCGTGCCCCAGTAGCGTTGACGAGAGACCAACCATGGGCGGATTTTCCAATTGATGGTCTGTGTGCCTGCGCCTTTGGCTTCAAGCGCCTTGACCACGGCTGCTTTCGCGTCATCGCCGTACAATCCGTCAAAGCCGTCCATTGGGCTGTTCACCATCCAACCAAGATCGCATTCAGCTTTCTTGAGTTCAGCCTCTGCATCTCCATCTTCCTTCATGGTCAAGACGCGTCGAATTGGAATCCCATACGACGTTGCGAAATCAAAATCACGCTCGTCGTGACCTGGGACAGCCATGACCGCTCCTGTGCCGTAACTTGCGATGACGAAATTACCAGCCCAAATTGGAATCTTTTCACCCGTGAGCGGATGAATAGCGTTCGCACCCAGAGGGACACCGCGTTTCTTGTTCATGTTCTTGATTCGGTCGAATTCGCTCATTGCAGAGACCTCATCGTAGAGGTCCTGCCATTCCGCTTGATGTTCGGTACCATTGGCCAGAGATTCAGCGAGTGGGTGTTCAGGAGCGAGGGTGACAAAAGTGGTACCGAACAGAGTGTCTGGTCGAGTGGTGAACACAGTCAAGGTATCATCACGACCTTCGATCTCAAAGGTGATTTCAGCACCTTCTGAACGACCAAGCCAATCCCGTTGCAGCGATTTGACATTCTCCGGGAAAGCAATCGTATCCAGACCGTCAACAAGTTCTTGCGCGTACTTAGGAATGTCGAGGAACCATTGGCTCATGCCCTTTTGGACGACTGGTCCACTGCAACGCCAACATCGGCCAGCCTTCACTTGTTCATTGGCAAGGACTGTTTCGCATGAAGAACACCAGTTGACAGGCGCAAATTCCTGATAGGCAAGACCCTTCTCGAGGAACTTGGTGAAGAACCATTGGTTCCATTTGTAGTACTTCGGATCATGGCTTTTCACTTGCCTACGCCAGTCATATGAGAACCCCATACGCTTGATCTGTTGAGTGATGGAAGCCATGTTGCGTTCTGTAATTTCATGGGGGTGTGCGTTTTCTTTGATGGCTGCATTCTCTGCAGGCATCCCGAACGAATCAAAACCCATTGGATAGAGCACGTCAAAGCCCATCATGCGTTTGTACCGGGCTACAGCATCACCAATCGAATAATTTCGAACGTGACCCATGTGCATTTTTCCGCTCGGATAAGGATACATTTCGAGGCAGTAAAATTTTGGACGATTGTCACGGATATCCTGTTCAAAAAGGCGTGCTTCGTTCCACTTTTTCTGCCAGATTAATTCTGAATCAGGGGAAAACAGCACGCTCATAGACTCACCATTTCCCCTCGGGGCAGTCATGCCACATGCATTCTTGTCTTGAATGCGACTCTTCATGAGTCCCCTCAAACTGCGCTATGGCATGGCGAAGCAAATCACCGTAAAGGTGCCAGTTCGAATCGATTTGGCCGGAGGTTGGACGGACGTGCCTGCTTATTGCAATGGACAAACGGGCGAGGTGGTCAACATCGCGATTGATCAATACGTCACAGCATCATGTGAAATTGATGATCAACGCCGTGTGAAGGTGAGGTATGAAACTGAGATGCCCACAGGTTGTGGACTTGGCACGTCAGGAGCGATGAATGTGGCTCTTGTCGCTGCGATTAGCCCGTCGGATGAACACCCGTCTGCAATTGCTGAAAAGGCGTTTCAACTCGAGGCGGTTCTGGGCAACACTGGTGGGCGCCAGGACCAATGGGCGAGTGCTTTTGGAGGGATTCAACATCTACGTTTTGAGCATGATTCAGTCCACCGGACTGGTTTGAACCCGTCAGCAGAGTTTTGCGCGTGGATGGAGCATCACCTCCTTTTGTTTGATACTGGCCTACCGCATGTCTCTGGAGACTTACACAAATCTGTGTGGAAGCGGTTCGAAGAAGGTGATGAAGAGATCTCAAGCGGACTGGAAGCCTTACGATTGGCTGGCCAATCCATGCACAGGGCTGTTGTGGGTGAAGACAGCACGGCCTTCACAGAGGCTTTGCGTTTGGTGATGAAGGGCGTCGACTTGCTCGACCCAGGATTGCATGACCCGTTTCGAGGCGTTTTGGATTCATTAGAAAGCACGGGTGAACTCACTGCTTGGAAGGCAATGGGTGCGGGTGGAGGAGGTGTAGTTGGCGTGTTGAGAAGCAACAATTCGTCTCCAGAATCAATCATTCAACATGTTGAAGGCAGCGGTTGGAAGCATCTTCCATGGGCCATTGATGCGTCTGGAATGACACGAGATGTGCTCAATCACGAATGAAATCGTCATTGGATTCCAACAAGAAAATGGCTTCCCTTGTCAACTTGTAACGGTTCTTAATGCCCATTTTTCGCTTCTCGACGAGACCGAATTTTTGTAAGGTACGCAAATGATGAGAGACCAGTTGTTGGCTCTTTTCCAATCGCTTTGCCAATTCCGCTTGTGTCGGGAATTCACCCATTGGACCATCTGCATCCAATAATGTCAGGATCTTTCCTTGCAAGCTGTTCGGGTCTGGAGAGAGCGGTGGAACTGGGAGTTCTTCATCGCTCATGCCAGGGTTCATCGTGTTCGTGAGTGGGTAATAACGAACCAAGCGCCCGTCCTTACGTCGCCATATGGCTTCCTCGGACTCAAGAATTCGCAAGTGGTGGGTGATCTGGCCATTGCTCATGTCGAGGGCAGCCATCAGTGCTCGGAAGTGACAACCGGGGTTGGCAGTCAAGTACCCCATGAGGCGTCCACGCTGGTACCGGCCATCTGTGGTTTCATGCGTTCTTCCGATCATGCCAAGGAACCAGAGGCCCGCAGCGGTGGAAGGAATCCTCAATGATTCATTACCGAGGACCAAGGAAACGAGCAAAGAGAGCAAGGAGGTTGTAGTGACAACGACAATCAACGTCGTGGCAAGCGGGGCTTCTGATTCTTCGGAAAGCACCAGCGTTGGGCCGTCTGATTGTTCTTCCGCGGCCTGTTCTACTGTAGGTCCAGATTCGGCCTCTACAGTGAGCAACTCAATCGAGGGAGCTTGGAATTTTGAACACTGTGGTGATGAGGTGGCGCTTAGCGATTGGTACGTGCCCGACCATCCCTGCTGAGGTGCCCACGAACCCAGAGCAGCCAACGAGAGGAGCAGTTGACCATCTTGTGGACTATCAAGGATCCAACATGTGCCTTCTTCGGTGAGAATTCCAGACCATGTTCCGCTGACCAAGCGAGACTCTTCTTGCTCAGGTTCTTCTTCGATGATCATCGATTGAACTTCAACCGTCTCAACGATTGGCCATTCGAAAACAAATCCAGCGGAGGTCGTAGGGTTGGCTTCCAAAGTGACAATCATTTGGTACATTCCATCAGGGAGAGGTGCGTTGTTGAAATCAATCATGCTGACTTCACCGACCTCGAGAACGAGAGCGTTTCCAGGGCTGTAAGGAAGGCTGAGGTGTCTCCCGTCGTGTTCGTTGCATAGCGATGCTTGGCGGTGCACTTCATCCGAAATTTCAAGATCGATAATCGAGACCGTGACAGAACACGGTCCAATCCATCTCAAATCCACTTCACTTACTTGTGGCACAACGGTAATGTTGAGATCAAAGCCATTGTCAATACCAGAAAGGGAGGTTGACATGTCCAGTGGTAAAGATTGGGCACAATTTGTCGCTGTGAGTCGCTCGTAATCGATGGTTTCAGAGTGTGAAAGATGGAATTGTGGCACCTCGACAATCGCCGTGTAGGTGCCAGAAGAAATTTGACATCCAAGCAAATCGGTGAAGGTCCAATCTGGGAGGCTGAAGAAGACTTCTTCGGTTGGGTCAAGACTGTAATCCATGTTGATAGCGTTGCATGTTTTGAGCGAACGGCTGTCGAAAACAACACTGCCTTGATCATCGAGGATCCAAAGTTCTGCTCTGCAGGTATCGGTAAATCGAATTGATTGTTGAGCGTCGCCCACATTGAGCATGGTCATCGAGGTCGACATGATTTCACCGTCGCCGAACAATCCGTCTTCAAGGCCGCTAAGACCGACTTGTAGCTGGTCCTGATAGGTGGAGGTGAAGGTCTCTGTAGGTGGCGCAACTTCGAGATTCAAAGATGCGGAAAGAGCGTTGCCGGGCAGTGCTACGGAGATTGTATGCAAACCACCATCAAGCGCTCCTGATGGCAAAAGACGTTGTTCCAACAGGACTTCTTCAAAGGCTTCAATCTGGGTAAAGGAGGGAAGGCAATTTGAGGAGAGGTCGGTTGCCTCATCGATGCTGAAATGCAACAAACACCCACCAAGATCTGGAAGTTCAATCGCGGAGGAAGTTGGATTGTACATCGTGACGGTGAGGACCATCTCTTCGCTTGAGACAAGAGGTCCTAAGCGGCTGGTTGCGTCGATGGAAAGAAGAAGTTCTGAAGGTACGATGACATCGGTTTGCACATGCACATCATGACTTGAGAAAAGACCGGTTGCAGTGTGGAGGGCATGCACTGTGTACCACCCTGGGAGAACATATGCGCCGTCTTCAGTGGTGAGGTCCCATTGCACTTCGGGGAAGGTCTTGACTTCGCTCGAAGCGATGTCAATCATTTGGGATTGGCCGCGACAAAGGTCGCGTTCATCGACGACAAATTCACCCATTGAATCGGTCACTTGGAGGATTACGCCGCAGGAAGGGTCGTTTTCAAACGTGGTTGAATCTCCAGTATTGCTCAGTGTTGGCTGAATCTGAACCACATCACCAGTGGTGTAATGCGTATCGATGCCAGAAGTGTTGAGTTCTGAATCAAAGGTGAGATCGGCCACATCTGCTTGGGCCAACATGGGCATTGTTGACAGCATCAGCAAGGCCACGAGAACCCCTGCACTGACACGCATACGCCCCGCCATGTGCAGAGAGAGGTTCTCATTACTTGAAAGACCAGCGGTCCATACGATGTGTAAGGGCGGGGCGTTCATGCAGCCAAAAGAACTCATTGCAAACGACAAAATCATCGTACTGCAAGCCCAATTGGGTGATTGGGACAACCTCAACCACCTGATTGTATGTACGAAGACCAATCAAGCAGTCATCATTGATCCATTTGATGGAGACTATTGGCTTAGCATGTGTGAACAGCGTGGATGGGTGTTGAATCAAATCTGGCTGACACACAGCCATTGGGACCACTCGAAAGGCGTTGAGGCTGTGAAGCAGGCCTTGGGCGATTCCGTGCTCGTCCAATGCCATGCGTTTGAACGGCAACGTGGATGGGAAGGGGAAGTCGATGAAGAATGGGTGCATGAAGCAAATTCACATGTGAATCTCAGCTGTGGGGAGTTGCGGTTTGAAGCCCATTGTACGCCAGGGCATACACCGGGACATACCACCTTTGTTGGCGAGGGTGTCGTCATTTCAGGTGATTGTTTATTCCTCGGACGGTGTGGACGAACGGATCTGTTTGGAGGTGATCCAGTGGCGCAGCGCTCAACATTGCACTATCTACGTGACCACATGCAACGTTTACCGGGCGACACCCTTGTTCTTCCGGGACATCAATACCAACTCGAAGACGGACAAACGCCGACAACGATGAAGATCAGCGAGGTGTTGCAAACGAACGAAGCCCTTCTCGCTCTTGACGATGATCAAGCATGGGCGGCGTTACCTTTCCTTGCTTTTGACGACTCGATGGCTGAACGAGCGAGGCGTCAGCGGGCTCAACAGTGATCTTTCAATCAAAGTTGATCAAGATCAAGCATGGTTGGGATCGCTGCTTGAGTGGCGGCTTCCTGTGCCATCTCATGTTGCTTCCACTGCGGGACCGCTGCTGGTTCGACCCAGCCAAGGGCTCGTGCTTCATCGAGTTGACCTGCTGCCACATAGTGTTCAATCCATGCTTCTCGGCGTTCCTCTTCTTCAGAGAACGCCATGTTGATTTGGCGTTCTTCCGCTCTTGCAGAAGCCGATTTACGCTTGCTGGCCGCTTTGGCGACTTGAGCAACGAAAATCAATCCAAGCAAGAGGACAATGGCTCCGCCCATGAAGATCATCGTCGTCGATCCTGCTAACGTTGATGCGCTGTCATCAGTGCTTTGATCGACAGCGTTAGGATTGCTTGTGATCGAGCAGACCACTGCATCTGGGCCAGTCAACACACCATTGGTGATCGCTGGGTCCCACGGGCAGGGATCGTACACATCAGCACGTCCGTCGTCATCGCTGTCAATGCAACCGTATTCTTCAAGCGAAGAGGTACCGAACTCTTTGCGGCAAGAATCTGGTTGATACGCCGCTTGGGGTGCCAAAGGCCCTTCATCTCCGTCAGGGTCATAGACGCTGTTGTCTCCATACCCATCACCATCGAAATCGTTCCACTGACTTGGTTGAAGTGGGAACGCATCTGGTTGGTAGAAGCTGGTTTGGTTGTCACCCCAGCCATCGCCATCCATGTCCGACCACTGGTCAGGCACGGTAGGGAATGCATCACCGCTTTGATTGCGAACTTGGATAAATTCACCGGGGTTGTCAAGGTCAGCAATCGTATCGTTGAACCAAATGTAATTGTCACCCCAGCCATCGCCATCCGTGTCTTCCCATTGAAGGGTGTCGTAAGGGAAGGCATCGTCGACATCAGCCCAGCCATCAAGGTCTGCATCAGGGCAACCTTGGCGGTTGTTTTCGAACGATTTACCGAACACGTCAGGGCAATCATCACCGCTTGGGACAAGGCTGTTGTCACCATAGCCGTCACCATCAGCATCAGCCCACTGGAACGGATCTTCCCAGAACGCATCGACTGGGTCGACGAATCCGTCACCGTCATAATCTGAGCATCCGCGTGTCAATGCATCTGTTGATTTACCGTACACGAGCGGACAGACATCAGAATAGCCTTCAGAGATTCCATCGCCATCAGCATCGATGAAATTGTCACCATAGCCATCGCCATCGCTGTCTTCCCATTGGTCAGGATCTTGCCAGAAAGCGTCGCCGTTGAATCCGTTTGGATTGTCGCCACGGCCGTCACCGTCAGTGTCCTTCCATTGCGAAGTGTCATCGGGGAAAGCGTCAGGATTGTTGCCGTCTGGGTTGTCACCACGGTTGTCACCATCTCGGTCAGCCCATTGGGTTGAGTCATCTGGGAATGGGTCGCCTGCGTTGGAATACCCGTCATTGTCTCGGTCAGCACAACCAATTCGGTCAACATAGGAGGTACCTGCCTCATTCGGACATTCATCTGCATCGTTTCCACTGATGTTGCTGCCATAGCCATCGCCGTCTTCATCACACCATTGTGTTGGATCGTTAGGGAAAGCGTCTGCTTGGTAGCAGTTGCTCGTCGATGCCCAGTTGGCGTCAGGATCAGACCAACCATCGCCATCTGAATCGACACAGCCTAATCGATCGTTGATTGAATCGCCCCAAATCGTAGGGCATCCATCCGCTCGGTCGCCAAGTGGATTGTCACCCACCCAATCACCATCGGAGTCAGCCCACTGAGTGCGGTCGAGTGGGAAAGCGTCAGCGTTGTTTGCTACCTCTTGCAGCAGACCTGGCCAAATTGATGGGCGGAAATTATCCCAACTTGCGTTTTCGTAATTGTCACCATAGCCATCGCCATCGCTGTCGTTCCATTGGGAGGCATCATCGGGGAACGCGTCTCCAGATTGATTCATGTGCAATTGGTTCGAATTGAGGTCAAAGTAGTAATTGTCCCCATAGCCATCACCGTCTGTATCGACCCATTGAAGGACGTCAGCAGGATATTCGTCACCTTCATCAGACCAACCGTCGCCATCTGCATCTGGGCAACCAAATCGGTCTTGGGTCGAGGTGCCGCTCACTGAAACGCAGGCATCGGGTTGGTAGGCTGGAGCCGGATTGTCTCCGAATCCGTCGCCATCTGTATCGTTCCATTGAGTGCCTTCACTTGGGAATGCGTCGATGACTCCGTCGCCTTGATCGGTGGAGTTGTAGCCATCGTTGTCCTCATCGATGTCTGCAAACCAGAAGTAGATGCCCTCATCGTTGCGTGCGTGTGCCGTCACGATGTGGGTATTATCTGGACTCCATGTGATGCCTTCCAATTGTCCACATTGGTTGTTGTTTCCAGAAGAGCAACTGCCGGGGCGCGGACCATTAAACGAATCGACTTGAACACCGGTATCAGATTTGTAAACTCGTGCAGTCGCACCGTCACTACCGTACCAGTACATACCGGCGGCCACTTGAGAACCGTCATGTGAAAATGCCGTCGAAGCACATGAGGTCGAGGTTGTCTTCTGCCAAATGCGAGTCCACCCTGCTCCATTGAATTCGTACATGTCAAAACTTGCTGACGAACCTTCCCATCCACCACACATGGAGATGTAATTGCCATCAGGCGACCATGCGATGGCATTGACGCTGGCTGGAGGATCTGTGATGGACCAGACTGTCGCCCTCGAACTAACGTTGACGATGAAGAAATCACTGTTGCCAGCAAGAGCGATGTGTTCACCATCCGGAGAGAACGCCGAGTCGTAGAATCGGTCTTCGTTGCTTGGATTCAAGCTGTGGAGATTTTGGCCATTGGCCACTTGAATAAGGAACACTTGACCGTTTGTACCACCGTTTCCTGACCGTCCAATGGAGACTGCGACAAGGCTGCTGTCCGGGGAAAATTCAACGTCGTTGACGTAATCTCCGCTTCCTACATCGACGCTAATTGTGCCGTGAATGGAGGTGAGGTTTGTGGCGTAGTAAATGTTCATGGTGTCATCATCAAGACCTGCAGCGACATACTGTCCATCTGGCGAAAAGGCAACGGATGTGACCTCGCCTCCGGGAATCGCGTTGGCTGAGCGAAGGTTGATGTGAGTTGTTGCATTCCAAAGCCGTACAAACCCATCTTCAGAACCTGTGACGATGAATTCCCCAGAGGGTGAATACTCAACATCATGATAATCGGAATTGGAGTTGAGGGTCCATTCATTTTGGAAATTTGGATTGCTGATGGCCCAGGAATCGCTGAAATCAGAGGTCCCGTCGCCGTCTTTGTCTGGGCAACCATCCCGATCTACGGTCGAAGTGCCCGCTGCCCATGGACAATCATCGACAGAATCATCGAAGCCGTCACCGTCAGAATCTGCACCCATAGCGACTGGTGCAAGGGCCATGAAGGCCATCAAAAAAATCAGCAAAACACCCTTTGATAGGCGAGTCATGTTCATCCGTACTTTTTCAGATAAAAGGTGTTGTGGTTCAGATGTGTAACCAAATAAATTGTGATATGTCAATTATTTTGCTGAACAACCAAGGAAAGTGTTGAGAAGCAAGCGAAACCAGCGAGGTATGTGAGCGAAGGTCTTCCAAAGGTCAGTGTTGCGGTTTTGGACCGCGTACTGCTTCATTTGAACGACCATAGAGACCAGGCCGATCGCTATGTCGTTGGCCCTGAACTCACACGACCAGGAATCGCGGAAGCTTGTGCGCAACATCCCCCGAACGTGAGCCGTGCTATGCGCTCATTGTTGCGAGACGGGACGGTCGAGGAACACACCCGAAGCATTCGCGGTGAGGAGCGGAGGCAAAAGACATGGCAACTTTCCGAGGAAGGCGTCGAAAAGGCTGTTGAACGAGAGAAGGTTCTTGGTGAAATCAAAATTTTGCTGCGCAGTAACGAGGGTGAACTTCTCGAAGTAGCCGCCAAGGAGGCCCCTGAGCGTTTAGAGGCAGACATATCGCTGCTTCAAGTCCTCCTTCACGCCCAGCATGAAGGTGTTCTCACATACGGCGATATTCGGTTTGGCCGAATCCAGAGGTCAACCGATGAACGGCCCGCGCCAGGGCGATTGACACCGATGACGGGCGCGCATGCCACCTACAACAATCATCCACCAGAAACTCGCCCGGTGCACGGCAGGGAGGTTGAAATTGAAGCCCTCCAAACATGGTTTGACGCTCGAAAGCCCTGTGCGGTTGTCCACGGTATCGCTGGAATTGGGAAATCGACACTGGTTGCTCATTGGCTTCAACAACTCTTGGAGGAAGATCCGCACCTGTCGATTTGTTGGTACCCTTGCCAACCGTGGGACCGTTCGCTTGGCCTCGCAACAAGTTTGCTCCATCGGTTTGGAATCGATGAATCACATGACCCATACAATTTGATTGAGACCCTGCCGTTAAGCCCTGGTGGGAAGATTGACGTCGACGCTTGGCGGCGACGGCTGCTCACCTACCTCACTGATGCCCGTACCATCCGTGAGCGATTCAAGAACGAAGCAGGCGGCCCACCTCCATACTGGTTGATTGTTCTTGATGATGTCCACCACATGGAGGAACAAGCACGGGACTTGCTCGGGGCTTTGTTACAAATCTCCACAAAAGCACCGCTTCGACTGCTTTTTATCTCCAGAACCACGCTCAAAGTCTATGATCGGAGGGATGTTCACACCCGCAACATCGTCAAGGAATTCCCAATCACCGGTTTGAGCTTAGAAGAAACCAAAGCGTGGCTGGACAACTTGGACCATCCGTCTGCAGCCAAAGCGGACGAAGTGCATGCGGCAACTGGTGGACACCCTCTTGCGCTTGAATTGTTGGAACTTTATGGACAACCAACGCACGGCGATTGGCTTCGGTTTTTGGATGAAGAAATCCTCACGACGCTTCCAGAACGTGAACAAAATTTGCTCGCCACCCTCGCCCTTGCCAAGAAGCCAATGCCTTGGGAGCGACTTGCTGAAGCGGTACAGTGGGAAGGTAAACCCCCACAAAATCTGCTCAAGCATGGTCTGCTCATCGATTTAGAAGAGGGCATGTGGTTGCATGAAGCACTGCGAGAGCGATTGTTACGAGAAGTGGGTAGCGCTCAGACGCGCCGAAAACAACGTCTTGGTGAGTGAGTTCAGAAATCCTCTGCGGTCATGTGCTCGTCGACCCACTGCAGGACGGCAGCCTTTGGCATAGCGCCGCTCTTTTGACCGACCAAGCGACCATTGTTGTAAAGGAACATTGCAGGGATGCCCCGAACACCAAGGCGGCCTGCGTTCATAGGGTTGGAATCGGTATCGACCTTTGCGACAATCAGTTCTCGCTCATCTGCGACTTGCTTCAAAACGGGCCCGAGCGCCTTGCATGGTCCACACCATGGCGCCCAGAAATCTACCAAAACCCAGCCATTATCGTTGACTGTGGTTTCGAATTCGCTGTCGGTCACTGTTCTCACTTCACCCATGGGGTTCACCTTATGGTCCCTCCAGTCCAAGGATTATGAGGGTTTGTACAGTAAATCATGCTGATTTGGGACGAAATCCTCTTCACACGCCCTCACTTGGAGTGGAATGAGGCGGTATCATGATCATTGCACCAAGTGTCCTTACAGCGGATTTGGCAGACCTTGCCACGGATTGTCGTGAAGCACTTGATGCTGGCCTCAATTGGCTGCACCTCGATGTGATGGATGGAAACTATGTACCAAACCTTACCTTTGGACCTCCAGTGATCAAATCACTTCGAAAAGCGCTCGGAGATGAGGCAGTGTTCGATGCCCACCTCATGATCTCCAATGCTGAATCATGCTTCCAAGACTACATTGACGCTGGCTGTAATCATCTCTCCGTACACGTAGAAGCTGCCACACACCTCCACCGTCTTGTGACTGCAATTCGCGCCGCAGGCGCAACTGTAGGGGTTGTGCTCAACCCTGGAACGCCTGTCGATGCTGCCCTTGAAGTCCTTGCAGAATTGGACTTGGTCCTCGTCATGAGCGTGAACCCTGGGTTTGGGGGCCAATCATTCATTCCAACCGTGGAGAAGAAGATTCGAGTGCTCAAAGCAGCGATTGACAAGCAAGTTGCAGAGGGCGGCCGGCCAGTTCAAATCCAAATCGATGGTGGTGTCAAAGCACACAACATAGCCATGCTCCAATCGTGGGGCGTGAGCAACTGTGTCGTGGGATCTGGGCTGTTCAATGACAAGGCATCACTCAGCGAGAACCTTGCTGTGATTCATACAGCCCTTCAAGGATGAAGAACGGGTGGTTGCTCCGTGCGGATTTTGCTTGTGTCCCTTTTGTACCCGCTGCCAACCAATGCAGCGAGAGGTACATTCGTAGCCGATCATGCCCTTGCGCTCAAGAAAAACGGCCATGATGTTCGCGTCATTAACACCCTGCCGAGGATGATGAAGTATCAAGAAGCTCGACGCTCGACGTTGACTGGGGTTGCTAAAGCACCAAAGCAATTCGAGCATGGTGACATTGAGGTGTTGGCTCCGCGCTACACTGCGTTTCCCGACCACCCGTGGCCAAGCATCACCAAGTGGAGCGTTCGCCGCTCCACGAAGTCGATTGAATCATGGCTGAAGGATTGGCGCCCTGAGGCCATTATCTGCCACACGCTATGGCCTGCAGGGGTACTCGCTCAGCACCTTGCCCAAAGGTGGCAGGTGCCATGGACAGGTGTCGTTCATGGATGGGATGTCGATGTTGGTCTCGAGCATGAATCTGTGGCCGCCTCTGTCAAATCGTCGCTTTGTGCCGCAGATCACATGGTGGCTGTCTCAAAGCGTCTCGCCGAACGTTGCATTGAATTTGGCTGCAGCCCTGATGCAATCTCAGTCATTCCATGTCATGTTGCTGTCGAAGAGGAATGGTTGAAGCCGATGCTACCGTCCAGAAAACGGTGGCGTAAATCAAACATTGATGTTCTGTTTCCATCCGACCCGCGCCGACCGGAAAAGAATCATTTGCTCGCCCTCAAAGCCTGTGAGGCGCTCGAGGGGCGCGGTTGGATCGTTGGCGTGACCACGCTCAAACAGCAACCTCGGCCGATTGTCTGGGACAGAATGCTCGTTGCAGATGTGACGTTGATCACCTCGAAGCGAGAATCTGGACCGCTGGTGGCCAAGGAATCAATGGCATGCGGCACACCTGTCGTGTCGCTCGATGTTGGTGATGTATCTGAATATTTACCGCCATGGGCGGTGGTTGAGAAAGCAGACCATGAATTGCTTGCAGATGCATGTGAAGAAGCACTCAAAGCGCGATGGGAGGACGGTTTTGCGCTCCCTGAAGCCTATGGTGAAGAGGCTGTCATGCTCCAGTGGAACGCAGTGCTTGAAGGCCTCGTGGAGTGAACATAAACAATCCAGTTCCTGCAAGAGCGAGTGGCCAGAAGAGAACGAAACCGACGCACGTCATCAGGCTCAATCCGAGACCTAAGCTCCAATCCAACTTTCGACGTGAAAACGAACCCCGTTCTCCAGCGAGGAAATGAGACAGCAAGAGCATGAAAACAGCTGTTGTACTCGATGCTATTGCTGCTGCAAATACCCCTTTTGAAAATGAAGTCTCACTGGCCCAACCGATGAGAACGAAACCTAAAACTGCAGCAAAGGCGACCACGCCAGCTATGAAACCTGTGAAATGCCACGGCCGAGGGCCAGCTTGGAGAGCAGTGTAGGTTGGCGTTGCAAGAACAGTACAGCACCAGCCAAAGAGCAGAATCATGAACAAATCGACTGCTGATGCACCAAGGCTTCCATCGGTGTACTGTTCAGGGAATGCGATTGGTAATGCAAGCCAAACGATGGCAGCACCTCCGTACAGACCAAAGGGTAACAGTCCGAAACAGAAGTCCAATGAACGATTCATTTGATCATAGAATGCATCAGTTCGATCACGCCGCTCGCCAAGCAAAGGCAGCAGAGCAGCCCGCATCGCTTGAGGCACAACGAGGCCCGCTAACCAGGCCAACTGAGCGACATGAAACAGTGCAGCTGCATCGAGGCCAAGCGTGCCTCCAACGATGAATTTCTCAATGCGTACAACGTAAGGCAAAACCCCGAGGGTGATGGCGAATGGTAGGGCGTGGACAAGCAGGGTTCTGTTTGACGACCAGACATCACCGAGGGTGCCGGAATCCGTCGAATCTGCAAGGGGTTGCAAGAGTTGCTTTGCCCACAACAAAGCGGTGATGAAGCCAAACAAAGCCCCGATTAAGAAGACAAGTGCAAACATGGTGACTGATGTGGAACCAAACCAAACCAAAACGGCATAACCGCACACGGTCAAACCTCGTTCAACCAATTTAGTCATGGCTTCCAATCTCGCTTCACCGCCCACTCTGAGGGCCGTTCGAGGTGCATACGATGCAATGTGGGCCAACGCAATACCAGCACAGATCACGAGCAGTGGTGCATGGTTCTTCCAATCTGAATCGATGATGGGTGTCAAGATGCAGGCAAGAAGAAGAAATGGCATCAACATTCGTGCTTGAAGACGATAAATGCGGAAGATGCTCGGCCATACCCTGTGAATGGCTTTGGCGCCATCGCGTGCCAAGATGGTTGGCAATCCGAGATCAACGATGAGAAAAAGCGTAGCAAACGCATCAAAAGCGATGATGAATAAGCCAAACTCTTCGGTGCTCAGCGCCCGAGTGAGAAGCACTTGCCCAAATAATGCGAGAAACACTGCAACAATGTCTGCACTCGCCAGCCATGCCGAGTCCCGCCCCATTTCGGGTTGCCGGATGAGAGGCAGGGGTGTGGGTTCGCCCATGCCCTTGGCTGCCTCGCCCAGCCCTTCAAGCATCGCTTTGACGAGCACAGGTTCAAAACCGAGCACCTACAGGCCATTGTGAGGCGTCATCATGGTCAGCAGTGAATGGGTCGAGGCAGAAGTGCGAAAGGCTGTTCCTGAAGCTGTGATTGAGGTGATTGACCTGCACGGATCTGGCGACCACTTTCACGTCCGAGTCATCTCTTCTACCTTTGACGGCGTGCGTCCTTTACAGCGACAAAAAACTGTTCTTGCAGTCATGAAACAACATATCCCACATCCAGTGCATGCGCTCGATCTCAAGTGCATGACGCCCGCCCAAGCCGAAGTGGCAGGCGATACCGCATTCGACCCCCATGGGGGAGGACAAGGCGTGCATATCCGCCGGATTAACAAAATAAAAAAGGAGTGAAATGAATGGACTGGACCCCTGAAGAACTGCAAGCAATCGTTGATGAACACGCACTCGTGTTGTTCATGAAAGGCAACCCGAACCAACCTCAGTGTGGGTTCTCAAACCGCGCTGCACAAGTGATGCAACAATTCTCCGAGCAAGTTGGTGAACCATTTGCCGCAGTCAACATTTTGACCGATCCTCGAGCAATCCCTTCGGTTTGCGCTTGGTCTGATTTCCCAACCATGCCTCAAG
>Ga0208277_1000427_pt1 | contig 24997 bp, 18 predicted proteins | sample ETNtaG_5_FD_185782 | JGI IMG/M metagenome (GOLD analysis project Ga0208277, IMG submission 185782) | Marine microbial and viral communities from oxygen minimum zone, Eastern Pacific Ocean - ETNP201406SV205 (SPAdes) (version 2) | ecosystem: Environmental > Aquatic > Marine > Oceanic ...
CGAATCCCATCAAGTGTATGTTCAAAATCCATTATCGGATCACCTCCTGTGATACCTGCACCGGTAGCCCTCATGGCCTTAGCCTCCTCAATTACTTCATCGAAATTTGAACATCGCCTTTCATTTGCATACATGAACTGGCTTTCTCTTCGAGTATCTGAAAGCGGGCAATAATCACATGCCCAATGGCATTTCCCAGTAATGAATAACACCAATTTACTCCCTTGCATGCACTGTATGCAACCTTCTGCTTCCCCAACTTCAGGAAGTTCAGGTAAATCAGGGACATTCGGAAGACGGATTTCCATTGCCATGTATTCACCCAGTCATGCGTCAGGGGTTACTCGCTTGAATGCGACGCTTGTTGAAGCAACCAAATATGGAATCGGGAATCTTCTGTCAATTCCGGATGAAAGGTAAGAGCCATTCGAGAATCATACCGGATACCAACCACTTCCTCATTATGTAGTGCTATTGATTCACAACGAATTGATGATTGTTCAAAACGCGGCGCTCGAATAAAAACTCCAGGGAATTCGGCAATATCAAACAAACTTACTGTAACAATGTCTTGAAATGATTCAGTCTGACGACCATATGCATTCCTATCAATGGATGCAGGCAACAATGGATCGCCTCCATCACGTGGATCACACAATAGAATCGCTCCAGCACAAGTACCAAGAACAGGAGAATTAGATTCACGAAGATGGGAAAAAAGAGCAGGTAGTATACCACTACCTCCCGATTTGACATCGCCACCGGTTCTCCGTAATGTTGTTGATTCACCACCCGGGAGGATGTAAGCATCACAATGTTGTTTCAATAATTGTGATTCTGTTCTTAATTCGCAGATGACAATCTCGATTCCACTTCTCTCAGATGCTTGTTGAAGTGACCGAATGTGAGCATGTCTTGCACCTTGTAACATACAAAGCCCAACGCGAACCACCATGAACCTGCGGAAGAGAACGACGTTTTGAGATTCTCGCATGAATCAACAAAATTACTTAACTCAATGCGACTTCTTGATGAACCTCTCAGACCACACAATCAATATGACAACCGGATGGAATGGTCCGTGCTGGTTCATTCCAGGACCTACTTGGCTAACAACTGCTGTTTTGAATGGACTTGCAACTCCTACAATGACTCATAGAAGTCCAGAATTCAAAGTTGTGATGGCCGAATTACATGGGAGGCTAAGACACTCGTTCGCATTATCTCCCACTAGCACTGAGATGGGTCAACAATCCCAAGAAGGCGAAGATGGATATTCTGTAGTCGTAGTTTCTGGTTCAGGTACTGCAGCTATGGAGATGGTAATTGCCAATCGTTTCGGTCCCGAGGATAGGGTTTTGGTCCCAACCAATGGGAAGTTTGGCGAGAGAGTTGCCCAGATATGTGAAAATTTCACTAGTGTTACTCATCTCAAGGGAGAATGGGGGCGAGCATTTGATCTTGAAGAGATTGAAACTATTCTATCAACAGGTGAATTTGATGCTCTAGCAATCTGTCATAATGAAACATCAACAGGAATCACTCAAGATGCTGAAGCACTAGGAAAAATCACACAAAAACATGGAGTTCCATTTATCCTTGATGGGATAACTTCTGTAGGAGGGTTGCCGGTACATCCTGAATCATGGAATGCCGAGGCAGTTGTTGTAGGTGGACAAAAATGCACCGCTGGCCCTTCTGGAATTTCTGCTGTAGCAATATCTGAATCCTATGTCCAAAAAATGATTGAGAATAGAAATAACCATGACAGTTCTCAAGTGTATTATCTTGATTTAGTTCAAGCACTAAAGAAAGCCGCTGATGATCAAACACCTTGGACTCCAGCAATTAACCTCTGTACAGGGTGGGTGGCTGCATTAAGAGAACAGGACGAGGAAGGAATTGAGAATAGATGGCATCGATGTGAAATGCTCGCAAAGGGTATTCGAAATCTATTCACAGAAATAGGATTTGAATTATTTGCGGACGAAAATCAACGATCTAATACTGTTACAGCCATACTCTACCCCGAACCAGAATGGGGAGAAGAATGGAGAAGGTGGATGGCAGTCGAGAAAGATACTCACGTTATTGGTGGACAAGACCATCTCAAAGGAAGAATCTTCAGAGTAGGTTCAATGGGAGTTACCTCAAAGGAAGAAATGATTGAAGGATGCAAAAGAATGATTGAAGGATTCAGGCACTTCGGAAGAACCATTCCTGAGATAGATGTTGAAAGTTTTTTTAGGTGAAGAAATGGATTCTAGAAATCTGGCTAAATTTGCTCTAAAGCACTTGGATTTCACTCTACTTAATCCAGATGCAGATGAGAATCAAATTTCTGAATTTCTTGAAAGAGCACAAAAATGGAGACCTGCAGCTGTATGTGTACTACCTTCACAAGTATCTAGGGCAAGAGAAATGTTAGACTCTGAAATTAGGGTAGCTTCAGCCGCGGGGTGCTTCCCAGATCCTAATGGAGACATCAACAAACGAATAAGCGATATAAAAATCGCAATACAAGGTGGTGCAGATGAAATTGATATTGTAATGGATTTTGAAGCAATGATGGATCTTCGGCCAGGAGAGGCAAGGGCCACATTACAGCAATTAATCGGAGCATGTGATGGATTAATTGTGAAAGTAATTCTTGAGACTAGTTGCTTAGATTTGGAAGAACTAGAAGATGCTGCTAGAATCGCAATCGAGTGTGGGGCAAATTTTCTGAAATCAAGTACAGGAAAGCGAGGAGGTTGTACGCCTCTGGTTGCAGAAATATTGGCAGAAATAGCCCAAGAAAATGGAGAAGTTGGAGTGAAAATATCCGGTGGTATTCGTACTCTAGAAGACCTCAAAGCCAATTTAGATTCGATGGAAAAATCTCTTGAAATTAATTCATTAGGTCCCGAACGTTTTAGAATTGGAGCATCGGGTCTTCTTAATCCAATAGAAGAATTGCTTGACACATAATTTTCATTTCAACACACATGAATCGGTTGACTTGATAGACGAAACCTGCTACCACCACATATGGCGGACAAGGTTCGAGGTCTCAAAGAGGAGTCTCAACCTACAACATCTATTCTCGATAATATCATGATAAAAACCGGAATGGATCTGACAACCTTTACCCGAAAAGAAACCTACCAAGCCTTAGGAATAAGCATTATTCTATTCTCTTTAATTGCTTATGCTGGCCTCTCAGTTTTTGGTATTTCGTCCTCAATGTTTTCACAGAGTGGAGAATCAATACCAATTGATGAACTTGAATTTCAAACTCTAAATCGCACTGGAATTGAAGAAAGCATCACCAATGAAACAGGCTGGTTTCGACTTAGTGAACATCAAGGGAAAGTAATCGTCCTCGACATGATGGCACATGATTGCTCCAATTGCCATGGTGTTCAAGCAAGAATCGAAGACAAAATGAATCAATGGCATGAATTAAGCGAAGAACGTGAACTAATCATTATTGGATATGGGTCATACTATGGTGAGTCACTGGAATATCTAAATCAATCAGGAGGAGAGTATTCTGTACCACTTTATGCTACCGGACTGGGGAATCCTACTGCAGCAATAGTAAATGGAACAGAAAGGGCGGACCCAAATCGATTATTCACACCTGGAGGCACTGGAGTAATTCCAGTAGTAATGGTCATAGATACTGAAGGTTACATTATAGCAAGTGAATCGTCATCAACACCTGCTCAAGGATGGGGGTCATTCGACGAAGCTATTGAAACGGCAATGACTGGAACAGTATCAGAAATGGAACAACTTCGAACTTTTGGAGTTCAAGAAATTGACCAATCAATGACAGGGATTATTTTCCTTGGTGCGATGTTATCGATTCTGGTCTACTTTTCTCCATGTGCGTTTCCTGTGCTTCCTGGATTTATTTCGTATTATCTTACCCTGGGAGCGAGAGAAGATGAACTAGTAGAATCAGGGAAATTGAAAGGAGGGATGCCGGGCCCAGTTGTAATTGGCGGATTGTCAGGTTTAGGGATGTGGACATTCTTTGCTTTCATCGGAATTATTGCTTGGATAATGGGTAAAAGTTTTGCAACCTCAGGAATCATTCATGACATCGCAATTTTCATCGCAGCATTACTATTGATTCTTGGTTTCTTCATGTTGACTGGTGGGACTAGTCATCTAATGTCGTGGGTTCAACGTTTAGTGGAACGATTCTCAACAACTGAAATGGATGATACATTTACTCCACGGAGGAATATGTATCTTTACGGAATAGGATATGCTGCAGCGAGTATAGATTGTACGGCTGCCGCTGTTTTACCATTCATTGGATACTTAGCAACTATTGGAGGAAATGCAGTTTTATTTGGGCTAGGATCATTGATGATTGGTCTTCTAATCCTAATGGTAGCAGTGGTTTCTTTGGTAGGATATGGGAGGCAGCAAGCAATTGGTTTCCTGAGGCGAGCGACTGGAATGATCAAATTAATTGGAGCTTGGATGATGATGATGGCTGGAGCAGGTCTTCTGTTCTACCTAACAAATACTGATGTAGTTGCAACCCTATTCTAAATACATTAGAAGCAATCAAGACCCGTCTAACTAGGGAAACCCCATGGATGAGCCGGTAAGGACTGCTTTGTATCCCGCCCATGTTCGTTGGAACGGAAATATGGTGGATTTTCATGGTTTTGAACTACCCATCTGGTATTCATCAATGCTTGAAGAGCACCACGCAACTAGAACCAATGCGGGTCTTTTCGATGTTTCACACATGGGATCATTTCGTTTCAAAGGTGAAGGAGTCGCCAAATGGTTAGATTCTATTGGAACACAACGAGCAAGTAAATTCTCTTCGGGAAGATGTGGATATACTCATTTCCTTGATTCAGAAGGCACAATTATTGACGATATGATTTTTGCAATTGTTTCTGAAACCGAAATACTGGGAGTTCCTAACGCATCAATGGTCCCCATAATGTGGAAATGGATGAATGATCACTTACCCTCTGATGGCAGTATCACAATTGAAGACTTATCACCAGATACCTGCATTTTAGCTCTTCAAGGACCTTCTTCTCCAGAAATCTGTGAGGCAGTACTAGGTATTGAGAATGTAGTTGGGCATTTTCGCTGGCAACAAATTAAACCAAATGAATTAGGAATTGAAGGATGGATTCAAGGAACAGGATATACTGGAGAAAGAGGTTTTGAAATTTTCATCCCCAATAATCAAGCAGAAACACTCTGGGAAGGGCTACTTTCTACTCAAAGTGATTCAGGAATTGTCCCAGTAGGATTGGGTGCACGGGATACTTTGAGAATGGAGAAGGGTTACTTGTTATCTGGACAAGATTTCTCTTGGGACGGGTTAGGGGAGAAAACACCTGAACCATTTCCCCAAGGTTTCCTTATTAGAGGGACTATCGAAACTAATGTCCCATTCGGATTGGATTTAGAACACGAATTTTTAGGTAAGCAAAAAATGATTGAACGCGGAAACTCAGGGGCAAAATGGAGAGGTATGAAGGTCCTAGATAAAGGGCCGTTTCCAAGAACTGGTTCTCCTGTCTACAAAGATGATTCCACTGATTCCCCCATTGGGTGGATTACCAGCGGAGGCCCAAGCCCTACATTGGGAAGAGTAGGAATAGGCATAGGATACCTACAAGATGTAGAAGAGGGAGATAGTGTAATCATTGCTCCAAACCCAAAAAGGCGATTGAGAGCAGAAGTAGTTCGAATGCCATTCTTGTGATTTATTTTCTGCACGGGATTAAATTCCGCCACCTTCTCGCACAATCATGAGTGGCGCATGGGATTCACAAGTTGATGCAATGGCAGATACTATTGAAGAGATGGTTAGGTCAGGAAAAGGAGAAGTTTCCGAATTTAGGGGAACTGCTAACGATACTATTGCTAAGGTCGGTAGTGCACTACCTGAAAAAGTTAGACAAGGACTTCATGTGCGACTAAATGCACGACTCGATGCATTAGAGGCTGAAGTCAATGCTAGAATAGATCAAGCTGCTAGTATTGCTGCCGAAGAATCAAAACAAGTTCTTGATGGAGCAATGATGCAATTTATCCAGACAATGAAAGGGCTACCTGCTGATGAATTGACTCAACTCTTCTCTTTCATTGACAAGGATAGAGATGGAACAATCAATCAAGAGGAATTCGGGCAATTTGTTGCTACAACTCTACCTCCAGGCACCGTTATTCCACCTGCTGCAATCGCTTTAGGTTTCCAAGTTTTGGACACAGATAGAACCGGATCATTATCCGTTTCGGATATTTTAGGAACTCAAGGTGAAGTGATTTCTACAGCAGCAAAAATTGTTGCAGAAGAAATGAAAGAGGATCATGCGCCTATTGAAGAAGAAACAATCGAAGTTGTTGAAGAAGAAACAATCGAAGTTGTTGAAGAAGAAACAATCGAAGTTGTTGAAGAAGAACATACAGTAGAAACTGTCGAAGAATCATATGAATCAGATATTGGTATAATGGATAGTGAAACCATTTCATCTAGACTTTCAGAAGCAAGATTTTCTTCAGAGAAAACTAGGATTATCGAATCTATGAAAGGAAATTCGGTTGAATTTGATGCCACAATTAATCGAATTCGCACTGAAGAGGGCCCCAATAGGCCAATGGAAGTCGAAGTCACTGCAAATAACGGCACTGACTACATCATTTCCATCGATACGTCCAAGGTAGGTGAAATGCCCAATGCCATAGAAAAGGCAAAGGGTTCTGTACAAATTAAGGGATCAGTTCTAGGATTCAATATGGCTAGAAATTGTGTAACAATTGATATTTCTGCAATTGAATAATGCACCCTGATGGGATGGGTCTATCTATCTACACCTTTTCGTAATGAATCATGAGCAAGCAACGCCTCTCACTAGTGCTTGTTTTTCTGCTACTCCTAATGCCATTCTCTAACTCATTTAGCCCAGCAGAAAACCATCTAACTCCGTTAATAGATGAGGATTCATTCTTTTCTACTGGAAATACTACTGATTGGGCAGTATTAATGACAAAAAATGCAGGTACACAAGGTGGACCAAATAATGAAAATTGGGTAAAAATTACAGATGTTATCGTAGACCATAATGACGATATTTACGCAGTTGGAGCATTCTACAATAACGTAACAATAGGATCTAGTAATTGGGACGAAGGTAGGTCTACTGGATTTATAGCTAAATTCGATGACCAAGGAAATTCATTATGGGAATTAAAAATCGAAGCACCTCAAGGAAGTACGGATCCCACTTCAGAAATTAGAACAATAGATGTAGATAATGCGGGTAGAATATATGTTGGTGGATGGATGTGTGGAGCGTCTACATTTACCATGACTAGTGGATGTGGTTGGTGGCAAAATTGGGGAGGATTTGTTGCTAAAGTCTCACCCATGGGGACCTTTGAATGGGGAGTCTCAATAGATGGCGCAAATGGATATGATGCAGTCAATGACGTAGCAATTAGATCAGATGGCCATGTTTGGGCTGTTGGATTCTTCAGAGATTCAGCGTTTTTCGAAGGCGATTCATACAATACTTCTGGACGATATGACGGATTTGTAGGGTTGATTAATACTACTTCTTCTGATTTTGAATGGGTACGAACAATAGGGAGTCAAAGCCACAATGAAGGAGATAATGCAACTGCTGTTATCGTAGATTCAGATGACAATGCACTCATTGTAGGTTCTTATTCTGATAATGCAGGAGGGACTTTTGGAGCCACACAAATCATGCCAGTAGGGAAACCAACAGCAACATATGTCCTAAATTTATCATCATCTAATACTGTAAATTGGGTAGCCAGTGGAGCAGGGAGTCAGAATGGAGAACCATCTGTTGGAATGGACATATTAATTGCAGATGATGGGAAATATTACGTCACTGGAGGAATGTCTGGATTAACTACTTTCGATAGTTTAAGCACTGGTTCACCTCTACAAATTGTAGGGAATGGAACAAGCGTCCACACATATATCGCTAAAATCGAGACAGATGGAGATTGGAATTATGTCCGCCGCTCAGATAGTCCAAACGGATTCAATACGCCCTCCTCTCAAATTCCTCAAAATATGAGAATGGGACAAAACGGAATGATCATCATCACGGGCCAATATGATGCTCCATATGGTCACCCCCTCTCATCCACAAAATTCGGAAATATCGAGTTAGTTGATGGATACATGGGTGGATATCTAGCCGGTTTCAATATTCAATCTGCTTCATGGGCTTGGGCAACTGACTTTGGTAGTGGAGGAGATAATGACGTAGGGACAGGAGTAGGAGTTCTTTCAGATGGAAGGATTGTAACTTCTATTCATGCTTGTTCAAAGGGGCCTTGTTATGCAGATGTAGATGGTGTACAGTATAACATCCCATCATGGGAGGGAGGAAGTGGCATCTTATGGGTATCATATCCAGACTCAGACAGCGACAATATTCCTGACAAAGATGACAATTGTGATTTAGATCCTAATCCCACTCAATCCGACATAGACCAAGATAATGATGGAGATGCATGTGACAATGATTTAGATGGAGATGGAATTGAAAATTTCTATGATTCTTGTGATGGTCCATCAACAAATTGGGATGCTTCAATCTGGACGAATGATAGAGACCAAGATGGATGCAGAGATGCAGACGAAGATAAAGATGATGATGGAGATGGAATCGAAGACGTTTACGATGACTGTAATTCACCCAATACTGTGCATAATTGGAGTTCCACGCCAGTTTCAGACTACGATTCTGATGGATGCAAAGACTCCGAAGAAGATGACGATGATGATTCAGATGGAGTCCTAGATATTTCTGATTCTTGCCCCAGTAATCCTTCTTGGAAGAACTGGACTAGTAACCAATCAAGCGATCATGACGGAGATGGATGTAATGACGTTGGAGAAGATTTAGACGATGACAATGATCAACGTCCAGATAATTCTGATTCTTGTCCAACAGGAGAAACTGGTTGGACTTCTGAAATTTCATTTGATTACGATCAAGATGGTTGTAAAGACTCTACTGAAGATTTAGATGATGATGGAGATTCAGTACCCGACTTTGTCGACTTATGTAATCCACCAGGAGCTACAGGGTGGACCAGTTTAGACCCCACAGACAATGATGGTGACGGATGTAGGGATTCTGACGAAGATTCGGATGATGATAATGATGGAATAGATGATTCAAATGATGCCTGTCCAGATGGAGTTAGTGGGTGGACTAGTAATCCTTCAACTGATAATGATGGAGATGGATGTAAGGACTTAGGCGCAGATAATGGAGGGTTTGGAGAAGATACTGATGACGATGGTGACCAAATTCTTGATTCTGCACCCGATATGTGCCCACAGGGAGCAACTGATTGGATTTCCACCTTTGCTACAGATTTTGATCGTGATGGGTGTAAAGATGATGGAGAGGATTCTGATGATGATGGAGATGGATTCTACGAAGATAACGGAGAAGATGAATGCCCAAACACTCCAGTAGGCGAATCTGTTGACATTAAGGGTTGTTCAGCTGGGCAAGCAGATACTGATGGTGATTTGATACTTGATGCTAATGACCAATGTCCAAATGAAGACGCAAGAAACTTCGACACAAATCTTGATGGATGTATAGACGATACAGATGGTGATGGCATTAATGATGCCAACGATGATTGCCCAACTGTTAATGCAGATAATACAGGGGTTTCTTCCCAAATAGGAGATGGATGTACAATTACTGAACGGGATGACGATGGTGACGGAATCCCAGGAGATATGGATGCAATTGCTGGAAGTGACATATGTCCATTGACCGCTACAGGGGCATCCACGAATGAATTCGGATGCTCTCAAGATCAAATCTGGGATTTACTTGATTCTGATGAAGACGGAGTGAGTGATTTGGTAGAATTCCAATGGAATGACGAATCGGGGTTAAATTGCACTAATACCATAGAAAATGAACGTTCTATTGTGGATGAAAATGGTTGCGGTTTTAGTCAATTGGATGCAGACGGAGATTCTATTCCCAACGGAATTGACATCTGTCCAGGAACTCTGGCTTTACTTAGTGTGGATGAAGATGGATGCTCAGTTAGTCAGAAAGAACAAACTAGTTCAAGTTCGGGAGGACTACCTACATTTGTAATTGCTTCAATAATTGTAGTCATAGTAATTGCCATAGGAGCAGGAGTAGTAGTATTTTCACAAAGCTCTAAGAAATCGAAAAAGAAGAGTAAGAAACGTACAAAGTCAGTAAATACTCAATCGACTGCACCATCTGTAGGAGAATTTTCACAACAAGCTGCTCAAGCTTTAGAACCAGAGCCAACTCCTGTTCCAGAATTAAGCGGAAATACCGTCGATGAGGATGGAATTGAATGGGCCCAAGATGCATCCGGAAACTGGTACTGGAGAGAAGGAGAAGGGCAATTCGAATTATATGAATCGTAAGTCCAAATTCGCCCAAATTACGCGAGGTTTGAATAGCGGCTATTGTTACCTAAGCACATGTTAGGCATACAGCGCACGGCTGTACTATTCTTGACCGCTATTCTACTGGGGATGGTGATTCATCCTATTCATCAAGTAGATACGCATCTTTCAGAAATAAGTGAAAGTTCTGATTCATCTCCTAGGGCAGGCAGTACTGATTGGACAGCAGTAGCAGGATATGATACAGTTACCAATCCTTCAATCGCAGTTGAAGCAGGATTGGTATCTCCAACTGATATGGCAATTGATAGTTTAGGTTCAATTTACACAGGTGGTTTCGCGATTTATGACGTGACATTTGGGGGACAAACTTATTCAGAAACGGATCAATTGGCGTATGTTGCCAAAACTTCTTCATCTGGAAACTGGCAAAAACTTTGGCACGCTTCTGTATTTGGTGGAGGAGGTAGTGCTACCGTTACTGCTCTAACAACATCAGGAACTGACGTTTATGCATGTGGATGGTTTGTAGGAAACGTCAGTATTGCAGGACAAAACTTTGTGTCATATACGCCATCGGGAAGCGTAGAAAGTTCACAGGATATGTGGGTAGCAAAATTCGACCAGAACCTGAATGCACAATGGGCATCTCATGCAGGCACTGTAGAGAATGATGATGCTTGTGAGGACATCTTGGTTTCTCCAACTAAAGCAGATGGAAGCAAAGATGTGTATATCATCGGAGAAACTAATGCGACAGCATCTTCATACTTCGGAACTTCAATCACAAAAAATGGAATTGGAGGAACTTCGACAGACATTGTTGTGGCCAAATTAAATGCTGCAAATGGAAATTGGATTGATGCAAATATCGCTGGAAGTACTGGCCAAGACCTAGGATATTCGATATATTGGAGAGGAGGTGGAATGGTAGCAGTAGGTATTTTCAGCGGAACCATTACCTTTGGCACTCAACAGATGCAGGCGATAGGGTCGTTTGATTTGTGGATGGCAGATATCACAACTAGCTTAGGATTCCTTAACGCTAGTCAAGCAGGAGGAACTGGAGGAATTGCCCAACCATTTAGCGTAGTACATCAAAATGGAGTAGATTATGTGGCTGGAACTGTACAGGGAACTGTAAATTTCGATACAAACCAAGTTATGTCATCTAGCAATGGACAAGATACCTCAACATTTGTTGCATCAAGAGGAGCCAACAACCAATGGGATTGGATTAGTACAGCAAGTGGATACCATCAAGTTAGAGGGCTTGACATCAACCCGTCTGGAATTCTATTGGTTTCGGGTTCATTTGCAACTGTTTCCTGGACTGGAACAGGTGGCTCTCTGGCACAGAGTGGAAGTGCAACCTTTGGCACAACCACTCTTCCATCTACATACTTTGATCCATATCATGCTACTATGGATACTTCTGGAAATTGGATTTCGGCTGATTCAGGAGCAGGTGATTTCAACGATAATGGAGTAGCGGGAATGTGGGCACCCACTGGAGAAATTATCGGAGTTGGAACATTTGGTTCAGGAGGTGCTACCAATATTGGTTCAACATATTCAATCACTCTAGGAAGTGGTACTGCAATAGGAAACGGAAATGCATTTACAGATCAGAATTACCAAATTTACCAGAATATTGCATATTATGTTTGGTCACTTAAAGCAGACTCTGATGCAGATGGCACACCTGATGTGGACGATAACTGTCCAAATCAATTCAACCCATCTCAATCAGATATTGATTCAGATGGTCTTGGTGATGAATGTGATCCAGATGCAGATCAAGATGGACTATTGAATGAAGAAGATAATTGTCCAAATGGACCAGAAGTAAATTGGGACCCTACTGATAATACCATCAATAGAGATCAAGATGGTTGTAAAGACTCCACAGAAGATACTGATGATGATGCAGATGGAATAGATGACTTTGCAGATTTGTGTGACGATATTGGTGACAAAATGGGTTGGGTCTCAAACAGTGTAAGGGACCATGATTCAGATGGTTGTCATGATGCTGAAGAAGATGATGATGACGATAATGATGCTATCCCTGATACAGATGATCAATGCCCAAGAGGTTGGTACAACTGGTCAGCTTCCCCAAGTACAGACCATGATATGGATGGTTGCGCAGATGAAGGCGAAGATGATGATGACGATAACGACGGAATGAATGATTATGATTTCGATGATTTAGAATTAGATCAATGTCCAAAAGGGGACTTGGGTTGGACTTCTAATCCTACTACTGATCGAGATGGAGATGGATGTAGAGATGATGGAGAAGATACTGATGACGATGGAGATACAGTTCTAGATATTAATGACAAATGTACTCCAGATGGAGACGGTGATTGGACTAGTGCTACACCTAACGATCACGATGGAGATGGATGTAGAGATGCAACAGAAGATGATGATGATGATGATGATGGAGTGTTAGATGTTGCAGACTCTTGTCCAACTGGAATGGTTGGATGGACATCTACGCCGCTACTCGATGTAGATGGTGATGGATGTATGGATTCAGATGAAGATAATGACAATGATAACGATGGAGTTCTGAATGATGTTGATTCATGTGCAGGTGGAGAAACTGGTTGGTTCGCTTCAAATGAATTAGATGCAGATGGAGACGGATGTAAAGACGATACTGAAGATACTGATGATGATGCAGATGGAGTTGAAGACCAATTTGATATTTGTCCAGAAACACCACTAGGTGAAACGGCAGATAATGTTGGATGCGGTTACAATACTCAGCAAGATAATGATCAAGATGGAATTTACGATATTAGTGATGCATGTCTAAACAGCCCATCAGAGTCAGATAGGATCCTTTACGAAACTCTCGAATCAGAGGCAAATGGATTGATACATGAATGGGGTACAATCATCGATGTTTCCGGATGCTGGCTAGGTGAGTTAGACCGAGATAATGATAATCGAAAGAACTACTTGGATCAATGTCCAGATTCCCCTTCTAATGCAGTTGTGGATGAGTTTGGTTGTAGTGCTGCAGAATATGATTGGGACGAAGACGGAGTCATCGGAGATGTCATCATGTCTCCCGATGCATGTCCAAACACAACTGATAGTGAAACTCGGATGCTAGAAGCATACTCATCATTTGGCGCTGTTGATGCTATTGGATGTTGGGCTGGAGACGGCGACCAAGATTTGGATTCAATTCTAGCTTATCTCGATATGTGTCCGGGTACACTTGAAGGTCTAGATGTCAATGAAGAGGATGATCAACTAATGGGTTGTGCAGATAACCAGTTGGACTTTGACAATGATGGAGCAATGAATGATGTTGATGTTTGTCCAGATACTCCTGCAAATACGGAAGTTCAATCAAATGGAGAAAGGGTAGGATGTACTCTTGAACAAAGGTTAGAGTTAGGAGATTTTGATGCTCAAATGGAGGCATACGGATTATTCCTGGGTATCGGAGCAGTAGTGATTATTGGACTTCTTGGAGCAATCGGTTTCTTCCTTCTAAGAAGCGATGACAATGTGGGTTCCGCTCCTACAATTCCGATGAATTATGGAGCACCTGTTGCAGCAGCACCGGTACAAGCACCACTAGGTTTCGCTCCAGCTCAACCTGCTTATGTCGCTGATTATACGGGACTTCCCGGCGGTGGACATTATGATCAAGGGTATGATGGTTCAACAATCTATATTGCACCAGATAACAGTCAATGGAAGATGAACGCAGATGGATCATTCACTCGAATTTAATTAATGATTAAAATCTAACAGAGATGCTGTGAAAAGAAATCTTGGCCGCGCTGCAAAGCATCCTCTCTGGCAACAGAGTCTCCCTTCACATATGCTCCACGATTCCTCAGAATTCTGAATACTAAACGTCGATGGCGTAATTCATTCACTGGGAAACGAATCCCAAATTTCCAAATCCCAGACATATGGCCATTTTCCTCAATTCGAACAGTGCGTTTACCTAATCGAATCACCTTTGGCTGCCATGTCTTTTCTTCAATACCATCGAATGAATGAAATGCTCCAGAGTACGCATGTAATACGGCATTCGGCAACTCAGGCATTAGTGATTCTACAAGATTAATCGGTGTCCAATCATCGTCAGTACCATGAAGAATAAGCATAGGTGCATCCGACCATTTCTTCACATCAGGGCGCAAATGGGCAGCAGGATATAACGGTAAATGAGCATCAAATGGCGTCCCCAGAACGTCAACAAGTGGAGACCAAGCAGAATATATTGCCACAGTTCCCCCAAGACTCCAACCTGCAATTCCAATTCTTCCAAACCGCTCATCAACATCTAGTATTTTCTTTAATGCGAAAGCATCTGCTAACATCATCGCATAAGTCACAGAAAGTTGATCATGGACAACTGAATCTACAGATCGTGCTGAAAAGGATTGTAATTTACAAACAGCTAGACCGCATTCTAACCATTTTCGGATATGATCGTCGTGATGAGGCTGCCAACCTCTACTTCCATGAACCGCTATTATGCAACCAAATGGGCCTTCACCTTCGGGGAGGAGCAGATCAGCATAGCAGAAGTGTTCAGGCAATGTTTCGAAACAGGTGAGAATATGATGTATTTCGAAGGGCGACCTTGAACTAAAGTCAACACGCTCCGACATAGTAATCAGTCAATTCCATAGTATGAAAATGAGTGTGTAAAAATCTGAACTGAAATCAGCGACGGCGTCCGCCACCTGAGCGACCTCCGCCACCTGAACGGCCACCTCCGCCACCTGAGCGACCTCCGCCACCTGAGCGACCTCCGCCTCTGCTACGGCCACCGCCACCAGAACGGTTGGAAGATGAATTAGTTACTCGAGAAGATGAACTTGATCTTCGTGAACGGTTATGGTGATGACGATGGTGGGCCGGACCTAAATAGCCATGACGTCTGCCATAATTATTGTTGATAATAACAACATCATTATTTGGATGGTATCCCCTATGATGGTGAATTACTCCTGAACGAGTAACATATGCACCCGGTTCAACATTATTGAATCGGACATAGATGAAGAGTCCTATCAAAAGGAAAATCCCACAAGGAGCACAAACTATCAATGCTGCAGTAGCGCCCTTTTCAACTTGAGTTGAACGAATATCAGTAGGATTTTCAGGATTTACATACACAGTAATCTTAGAACCAGGGCCATGGGAATTCTTTGCAGAATCTAAGCAAGGCCCATTATAATCTGCTCCAATTAGCATTCTTGGAGAAAATGAACCAGTATAGTCAGTTGAACCAATAGTGTAGGAAAAGGCCGGTTTGTAGAAACAATTGTACTTAGTGGAAAATCCACTAGAAGTCATATCCAATTTCTGTTCCTCGATCCATTCGGTGGTAGAACCATGTTCAATTGTAAACACATGGAAAACAGAAGGGTTATCTTCTTCTATCTCAATTAAAATTGTACCATTTATTGGATAATGTGCCTCTATTTCATCATAACACAATGACTGCGAAGTATATGACGGAGAAAGAGCCCAACCAGAATAGTTGGTACCATTTACTTCCCATGTGATATAGACATCTGAATAACAGGTGTACTCATCATGATAAGTGTACCAAACGTCACAATATTCGTCACCATAATCATCTGTCCAACAATCCTCATTACGGGTTTCAATCTCTTCCCAATCTTCAAACCAACCTGTCCCATTATCTACTCCATTACCTGAAATCGTTGCATTGAAAGGTATCATATTGGTATCACTTGAACCAGTAATTGTTCCCTGATAAACTGGCCAATCCTTCTCTGTTGATGCTTGCATTGCAAGAAGACCTATGATAGAAATCACAACTATCGAGGAAATAATTACTGCAGCAAGTTCTCCTGATGAAAGCCACCAGAACCCTTTCCAACCTGAATCAGGATTAGAATTAGATGGAGTTGAGGGTGATGGAGTTGGAGAAGTAGGGGTTGAGGGTGATGAAGTTTGAGACACACCTGTTATCTTTGCTTTTTCTGCCTCTATCTTTGCCATTTCCAAGGCATGCTTTGCCTTTTCTAATTCCGCTTCTTGTTTGACCTTTTCAGCTGCTGCATCTTCAAAGGCATCTGAAAGGCCATCCTCATTGTGATTATCGGTCCACCATTGTTCCTTCTTATCAGCCATGTTAACATTCCTTGGAAGGCATAGGAGTATAGAAAACTGAGCCAGAAATAATGCCTATTTTCCTGATTGACTAGTTGAACCCCAAGATGCGTCAAAAATCATAGCATCATCTTGAAACGATTTGAATTCTAAATGATTTCCAGATGGATCTTTGATGAACATTGTAGCCTGAGCACCAGGTTGATTTTCATATCTAAGATAAGGTCCGATAACAAATTCCAGTGATAATTCTTCGAACCTTTCTCGCATTTCATGCCACTGATTCCATTCAAGAATAATTCCAAAATGCATTGATGGAACCTTTTTTCCATCAACTGGATTTGTTGCTAACTCTGGCATATTATCGACCAAATGTGCTACTATCTGGTGACCATGAAGATTCAAAACACAAGATTCCGGTTTCTCTCTACCAACTGTGCATCCTAGTACCTCAGTATAGAATCTACGTGCTTTTTCTAAATCGTGAACAGGGAATGCCAAATGAAAGGGGCGTAACATCTGTTCACCCTTGGACTGCATCTCTAGCGAGTGCAACCGCTTCGTCAACAATCTCGCCAGAAACTCCGAGATGTGAAGACGGTTCAAACATTCGATTCATTTCATCTTCTGAAAATACAGACATTAACTTCTCAGTTCTCAAACAAATATCCTTCAGATGCTCACCAGTTTCAACCGCTTGGAAAGATGCCGTCCGAAGGATCTCATGTGCTTCATCTCTTGCAACACCTTTTCCAACCAAATCGATCATCACTTTTTCAGCCATTACCAAACCATTCTGAGATTCGATATTGGACATCATGCGGTCGGCGTCAACCCATAAATTAGTTAGAACTTGAGAAGTCTTCAGCATAATATCATGGCACAAAGTACTCGCATGAGAAAGTGTAAATCTCTCAGAGGAAGAATTAGCAAGATCTCTTTCGTGCCAAAGAAGTGCATTCTCATAAGTTGGAATAATAAATGAACGAACGATTCTAGACAAACCACTAGCATTCTCAGATTTTATGGGATTCTTCTTGTGAGCCATTGTCGAAGAACCCACTTGCTTCTTAACATCAAATCCTTCTCCTGCTTCTGCAATCTCGGAACGTTGTAAATTACGAATTTCTTGCAGCACCTTTTCGACTGTAGTGGCAACATTTGCTAACCATGAAATATACTCAACATAACGATCACGGCCAACTACCTGAGTAGTAGCCAAGGGAACTCCTAAACCAAGATGTGTAAGTATCAATTTCTGTAATTCTCTAGCATTTTCTCCTTGAGCCGCTCCTGTGCCCACTGCTCCAAGAAATTTACCTACAGAAATTCGAGGTGCTGCTTCATCTAAACGAATAAGATGACGCCGTAATTCATCCAACCAAACCGCTACCTTCAGACCAAATGTGATGGGCACTGCTGCTTGACCATGAGTTCGCCCAAGCATCACAGTGTCCCGCTCTTTCTCTGCTAAATTTGCAGTGACTGAAATCAAATCACAAAGAGCAGAACGAAGTAGAATGATAGAATCACGAAGTTGTAGGGCTACCGCAGTATCAACAATATCATTTGACGTTGCACCAAGATGAATACACCAACCTGCTTCGCCTGCTGCTTCTGCCATTGCTTTTGTAAGTGCCATAATGTCATGACGAGTTTCTGCCTCGATTTCTGCAACCCTTTCAATTGTAACATGTTCTGGATTAGAAATTGATGCAACTATATCATAATGCTCTGGAGAAACCCTTCCCAACTCACGATGTGCCCAAACTAAAGCACGTTCAACTTCTAATTGTCTTTCGTGCCGACCTACGTCAGACCAAATTTTCTTGAACGACTGATCACCGTAACGATAGTCCAACGGACAGAGGTGCATGGACAGAGACACTTGCCTGCTTGGCATCAAGATTCCGACTGTTAGTTCACATTCTGAATGGCTTCAGAAATCATTTGTTCAAGAGTAATTGAGGGGCGAAAACCTAACCTATGTTCGACTTCCATTACATCAACTACGCCATATACTTCTTGAGAATCATCGGTCCCGAAAACAGGTTCTGCTCCCGTTTCCGAAGCAAAAATTTGAGCTACATCTCTTAGAGGGACAGCTCTACCAGTACCTATAGCAATAGCCTCTCTAGTTGGAGGAGGTGATTGCATTACAGCAAGTATCGACTCTACTAAATCGCGAACATGTAAGAAATCCTTAGGGAATTTATTCTCTTGGCTACCTGGTACAGAAACCCAGCCAAAAATCGAATCACGTGCGAACGCATGCAGTAACCCGTGACCATCTCCTCCTGATTTCAGAGTACCTTGGACATTGGAGGCCCTAATAATTGAAACTGGGCGTTCTGGTTCAGCATGTTCTAAGGCAGATTCTTCGACCCAAATTTGGCCCTCTGCTGCAATATCTCGTGGTGAAAGTCGTGTAAATCCTGAATAAAATGGTTCGTCAGGAGTTGCTTTAGGATGAACTCTTAGAGAGCCAACTAAAATCAAATGTAATCCTTGATGGCGATTAACTGCACTAAGTATTGGCTTAGCAGCTTCACGCATAGCAAGAAGAGAGGAGCGGTCATCACGATCAGAATCAGGGGCTGTGGAATTGAAATGTATCAATGTGGTACATGGCATAAGAAGGGCATCAAGCATCATTTCTTGACCTTCTTCCAAAACCTCTGGAGGGATTTCAACGAGAGCGTCTCCCAAAGCGTCACAGAGATAGGGGGCAACGAATTCATCTGGTGAACTGACGGCGACCCTCATGGCTAACGGCCCACACATTCTCTTTGAGGATATCATGGTGCCGGTCAAGAAATCAAATAATTGGGGTGAAATAAGTCATTCAAGGGAACGATTCATACGACACCCTTCAAAGAAACGGATATGAGTAAGGACAAGTCAACAGTAGTCCTTACAAGTAAACGACCTGGTTTAATTGGCTCTCCACTTACTGTTTTCAAGAGGATTCGAGAGAATAAAAAATTGGTAAAACACCTGATATTTAGGGACTTGAAAGTCACATACCATGGAACATTGATTGGATGGGGTTGGACGATGGTTGAGCCTCTAGCACTTACCGCAGTTTATTGGCTGGTTTTCTCCCTCCTCCGAGGAAACGACGATCCCATTTTTGTTCTTGAAATACTTCTTGGAGTTTTGATTTATGGGATGTTTTCACGAACATTATCTCGTACAACGACTTCATTTGTAGGCAATAGTGGCCTCATCAAACAAGTAGCGATTCCTAGAGAAGTATTTCTCTGGTCAATAGGGGGATTTCAATCGCTTAGATTCCTATTGTCGATACTAATTCTTCCACCTCTGTTATTGATATGGGATATCCAACTAACTTGGACACTACTATGCATCCCATTATTGGCCATAGGAATTCAATCTCTAGCCATAGGTCTAGGAATGATTTTTGCAATTATGCATGTCCATATTCGAGATGTTAGCCATGTAGTATCAATCCTCACAACTGCTGGATTCTTCCTATCAGGGGTTTTCTTTGGGATGAAACATATTGACAAAGCATATCATGATGTATTTGCATTGAACCCTGTTGCAGTTTACATCGAATTAGGTCGTGCTTTAACTACCGGGAACTTCGACATATTACAAACATCATACATTATCCAAGCAATAGGATTCTCATTTCTTTCATTATTAATTGGATGTATTGTCTTTGTTCGACATGAGGCGCAAGCAGTAAAACTACTATGAGGGATAAAGATGAACGCCATTGAACTTGAGTCGGTAACTCTTGATTTTCCTGTAAAAACAGGAGCAAGATATCTCAAAGAACAAGTTACTGGGAGATTCAAAACACAAGGAAGAAGGGTACATCTTAGAGCCCTAGATAATGTTGATCTCGAAATATCACAAGGAGAAATTCTTGGAATCGTAGGGCCAAATGGTGCTGGAAAATCAACAATACTGAGAGTCATGGCAGGAGTATATTCGCCAGATGGTGGAGTCGTCAGAACCAGAGGGAAATGTGTACTTTTAGCAGGAATCGGCACCGGATTTCAATCAAATCTGACAGGTAGAGAAAATATTAGATTGAATGGAAGTATCATGGGCCTCTCAGATGATGAAATTACAGCCAGTATGGCAGATATTATTGATTTTTCAGAAATTCCTGATTTTATTGACCAACCAATTAGAACATACTCCATGGGGATGAAAGCACGTTTAGGGTTTGCAATAGCTGCCCACTTAGAACCAGAAATTCTTCTTATCGATGAGGTCATGGCCGTAGGTGATGCAGCATTCCAAAAGAAGTGTAAAGAAAGAATCAAAGAAATGGTTAGTGGCGATACTACAGTAGTTATTGTAAGTCATAACATGTCTACTGTCAAAAGTTTCTGCAATCGGGCAATATGTATCCATGAAGGCATTATTCACACTTCTGGAGAAGGCGTAGACAATGCAATAAAAGCATATCAACGAATTCTTACAGAGGAGGAATAACATGCCGAAAGTGGCAATGATAGTGAGCAACGCCTGTAATCCTGACCCTAGGGTTGAGAAGGAGGCAATTGCGCTTGTTGAAGCAGGATATGAAGTGACGATTCATGCATTTGACAGAGATGAAAATTCAGATCTTAATTCATTTATCAATGGCGTCCCAATCAAAAGATACAGGATTGGGTACACACCTACAGGAGCACCATCTATTTTTACCGGTTCAAAGGTATTATTTGGACTTAGAAAGTTTAGAACCGCTGTCTTGAAAGACCTAATTAATTCACCACCGGATTTTGTTCATTGTCATGATGCCGATACTTTAGCAGTAGGTTTGAAATTGAAATCAACACATCAAACTAAATTGATTTTTGACATGCATGACTTAGCGCATTCATGGGCAAGAATGGCCAAGCCATATTCTATAATTCGACGGTTAGTTGCATTGACAATTGAGAAGAAGTTGATTCGAAGATTCAAATATTGTGACTTGATTATTACTAGTTCAGGTGCGGTTTCAAAAACCTCAAATCCAGGATTTAGGGAGTGGATTAGAAAACGAGTAGGAAATACAAATATTATCGTAGTAGAAAATCGACCTATTCGAATAAATTCTTCCACACCACTTCCTAAACGTTTTACTATAGGATATGCAGGGAAAATCAGAGAGAAAAAGATGTTTGAAACGTTGATTCAAGCAATTGAAAAATTACCAAATACAATAGAAACGAAATTAATTGTTGCAGGATATGGGACAGCAAATAAGGAAGTAAACAAATTATTGAAAGAAACATCGATTGAAGTTGAAAAAATTGGGCAATTCCAAACTAATGAACTATCTTCAATAATCCAAAAAATGAGTGTGATGTACGCAGTATACCCTACTAGTCGAGGCAACATATTAGATGGAGCATTACCAACAAAAATGTTTGATGCAGCAATCCATGGAAGGCCTTCGATTGTTAATTCACATTGCCTTATGGGAGATATCGTTAAGGCGGAGAAAATAGGAGTTTCTGTAGACTCAGGGAATGTAGATGAATTAGTTAATGCTCTATTGGAAATTGAAAGAAGCAAATACACAATTAAATTGGATCGCGATTGGTCTGGGGAAGCAAGACGATTGGTGTCTGCATACGAAAATATTGGGAACGGTTCTTGAACCTAGAAGGGCGGCTAAGAAATATGATTAACAGTATCCGTGTTGAGGAAAGAGATCTCACAATTGGTATTGTAGGACTGGGTTATGTTGGCTTACCTACAGCATTAGGGTTTCACGATGCTGGATTCAGTATAGTAGGACTCGACATTTCGGAACGAGTAATCAACTTGCTAAAAGAAGGGAAAAATCCAGGTGATGATCCTGCATTTGACGATGCGATCCCAAATGATGAAAGATGGATGGTAACCCTTGACGCAAAGGAAGCAATCCCCCTTTGTGATGTAATTATAGTAACTGTTCCTACGCCTGTTTTAGATGATCATCGCCCCGATTTACGTTATGTAGAGTCTGCTGGTGAAGTGACATTTGAAAACATTGACAAAAATAAGAAACCAATTGTGGTACTCGAATCAACAGTCTATCCCGGAGTTACTAGGGAAGTTTGGGGACCAATTCTTGAAAAAAAGGAGTTGACAGAAGGAATTGACCTTTATCTAGCATATTGTCCGGAAAGATTTGTCCCCGGTGATCCCGAACATGGTGTCAGACAAGTGCCTCGAGTGGTAGGGGCAAATGACCCTGAAGTATGTTCGACACTAGCTGATTTATACAGTACTTTGACTAGTGGAGAAGTATTTCCAGTATCCTCAATAGAGGTTGCTGAAGCCGCAAAAGTTGTTGAAAATGTCCAAAGAGATTTGAACATAGCTCTAGTAAATGAATTGGCATTAATTTTCCCTGAAATAGGTTTAGATGTAGAAGAAGTTTTGACTGCTGCTGCTACAAAATGGAATTTTCATCGCTATTCTCCAGGAATTGGTGTCGGAGGTCATTGTATTCCTGTGGACCCTTACTATTTGATTCAAAAAGCACGAGCTGCGGGGGCCCCTGTAGATTTGATTACTTCTGCTCGAACAGTAAATGCAAATATGCCGAATCAAGTAGCAACTAAGGTACTTCACCATGCTGCTAAACTAGGAAAAACACCTCGCAGTCTCAAAATTTTACTTCTCGGATGGTCCTATAAACCAGGGATATCAGATGTACGAGAAACACCATCTGAACCTCTTGCAAAATCACTTATTGATTCAGGGTGTAATGTATTCGTTTGGGACCCTTTTATTCAAGAAGAAGATTTTTCCGATGCGCCTGGGACGTGGGTTGAATCACCCTTTAATGCCGATGCAGATGTGGTTGTACTCTGTACTGCACACAAAGAAGTCATTGAAATAGATTGGAAGAAACTGTTAAATTCATCGGAATTAGGATTATTCTACGATGGAAGAAGAGTGATGGATCTAGAAAATTTACGGTCTATAGGTTGGACTGTAACTGGTGTAGGATATCCTTGATTAAGGAGCTTCAGGAAATAAATCCCAAGTGTGGAACGACGAATCGTCAGGAATTGGTTCAGTAAAATTTTCTATTTGTGATTGGATATCTGATCTCAACCAATCAGGGAGTAATAGAAATGCGGGAGGATAATGTTTAGTCCACCAAGAAAAATCTACTTTCTTAAGGTGTAATAAATCAGGTATTTGATCCCAATGATTTTGTTCGTTAACCCACCAAAGGGCATGGGTAGATGTACGAACTGGACGTTGATTCAGAAATGTCTGAATTTCATTGGATTTAATGTCATAAGTGTGACCTAACATTCCATTCTTGTGGAAACATTTCCAACACCGACCACATCCAGGATGCTTTGCCCTTAAACATGAACTTACTACTCCTCCTAATCCCGATTTTTGAACAATATGGACAGCAGTTGCTTCTGAAACTCCAGCAATTGGTAAAATCAAATCTAAGCCAATACTAGACAACAAGGGCGACCATTTCTTCCACCACCCTGTATCTGTAAATTCTCTCTTTCTATGTCCATGCCAAAGATACGTATTATCGATGGGCATGCCAAGCGCTATACCTCTTAAATCAAAAAAATCCGCAAGAAGGATAAGATGTACTGCAGCCGCTAAGTCAGTGGAAAAACCATTTGGCTTCCCCCATGAAGTTCGGATTTTCTCATGATTAGAAGGTATGCTATGGACGATTCGTCCTGTTTTTCTTTTAATATATTTGAATAATCTATCTGCACCGTTATGTTTTAGCAATGACTTAAACGAACGACGATGATGAATAAGGACAGTATCTTTTGGCATCAATACATAGCACGCGGTAGAATCGATTCCGCCAGAAAAAGAAAGGCCTGGAAATTTACCATGAGAACGAGTTGGTTCCCAATCATCTAGAATACCATCTACCCAAGGAGAAATTAAGGTATAGGTTGCAATCCTGTACAAATCCTGATGTGTTTTCTCGGCATCAAATCCCTTAGGCATTTTCCACCAAAATTCTCCCGCATCACAATTTAAGGTAACAATTCTTCCTGATGAAGACCATGCCCAACTTCCGTCTTTTGCTGATAACAGAATAGACGGGGGTTTGCCCACCATATCCTACCGAAGCCCTAAGACCATATGATTGCACGGGTAAACAATATATTCCCCTACTTCCCGAAGGTGACTAGAAAATGCCTCGACAAAATATGTCTCTGGAACAAGTTGAAAGGTGTATCCATAGGATTTCGGGATTATTTCCAAGGGAGGCGAAGGTACTTGAATTTGGAATCAGTCCATTATCGAAAAAAATATCTGAAATCTATGACCTATCAATTATAGAAAGAGGGAAAATTGCTAGAAGGTGGGATATAGATCAAAATCTAGTAATTAGTACTCCAATCAAACAATTTGAAGAAGGAGATTGGTATTGGTTCCCCGATTATG
>Ga0208277_1000428_pt1 | contig 24997 bp, 22 predicted proteins | sample ETNtaG_5_FD_185782 | JGI IMG/M metagenome (GOLD analysis project Ga0208277, IMG submission 185782) | Marine microbial and viral communities from oxygen minimum zone, Eastern Pacific Ocean - ETNP201406SV205 (SPAdes) (version 2) | ecosystem: Environmental > Aquatic > Marine > Oceanic ...
AATGCCAGCTCAATCAATGGAACAATTAGTATCTTTGTGTAAAAGAAGAGGGTTTATTTTTCAAACAAATGAAATTTATGGTGGTCTTCAGGGTGTCTACGATTATGGCCCTTTGGGTGTAGAGCTAAAGGAAAATCTTAAGAAGTCTTGGTGGGCAGCAATGGTCTACTCAAGAGATGACGTAGAGGGTCTTGATGCATCCATACTTACTAATAAAAAAGTTCTTAAATATTCTGGCCATGAGGATACTTTTACGGACCCTCTGGTTGATTGCAAGGATTGTAAAAATCGTATGAGATCAGATCATTTAAAAGATAGTAAGTGCTTACATTGTGGTTCAACAAACCTTACTGATCCTAGGCCCTTCAATCTAATGTTTAAAACAAATATAGGCCCTGTTGCTGATGATGAATCTTATGCATATTTAAGACCTGAAACAGCACAACAAATATTTACTAACTTCAAGAATGTGGTTGACTCAACATCAAAATCTATACCTTTTGGTATAGCCCAAATTGGCAAGGCTTTTAGAAACGAAATCACTCCAAGAAACTTTATATTTAGAGTGAGAGAGTTTGAGCAAATGGAATTAGAATTTTTTGTTAAGAAGGGTGAAGATGAAGGTTGGCACAAATACTGGATTGATGAAAGAATAAATTGGTGGGTTCAGCAAGGTGTTGAAAAAGAGAAAATTGAAGTTTTTAATGTTCCACAAGAAGAACTATCACACTACTCTAAAGCAACTATAGATCTGATGTATAAGTTCCCTCATGGTGTTGAGGAACTAGAAGGAATTGCAAATAGAACGGATTTTGATCTTGGTTCACATTCAAAAAATCAAGAGGATCTTGATATAACAGCTGATGTGCTAAAAAATAAAGATTCAAACGCTAGGCTAGCTGTTCAAAATATTGACTCAAAGGAATGGGAGGTACCATATGTTATTGAGCCATCAGCAGGTGTAGATAGAGGAGTCCTGGCTATATTAAATGAAGCATATAAAGAGGAAAATCTTGAAAATGGTAAAAATAGAGTTGTGTTAGCTTTAAAAGCTCACCTCTCACCAATTAAAGCTGCTGTTATACCAATTAAAAAGAATGATTCGACAATTGTTGACTTTTCAAAGAAAATTAAGAATAATCTCCAAAAACTTGGTCTTGGCAGGGTTGTTCTTGAAAATACTGGTAATATTGGAAAAAGTTACCGTAAACACGATGAAATTGGCACCCCAATATGCATAACAATTGATTTTGATACCCTTGAAGATAGTACAGTTACTGTCAGAGATAGAGATACAATGGAGCAGAAAAGGGTAAAAATTGAAAGTTTAGATGATCTTTTAAAGAACTTGTTAGTGCAATAGTTTTGGTTTTAATATTATTTCTTAGAAGCTTATTATTTAGTCTCTATTTCTACATCTCAGTAATAGTGTTTACGTTGATTTTTGTCTTCTTTTCGCCTTTTATTAGGTTGAAAAAAAGATATGGTCTAACGAATGAGTACATAAAGACACTATTAATTGTTTTAAAATTCCTCTGTCATATAGATTGGGATGTTAGGGGTAATATTTTAGGTAAAAAACCAGTTGTTATTGCCTCAAATCACCAAGGCTTATGGGAATCATTTTATCTACAAACACTTGTGAAACCCTTAACCACAATAATAAAAAAGGAACTAGTTTATGTACCTTTTTTTGGGTGGGCGCTTAATCTTCTTAATCCAATTAAAATTAATAGATCAAAGAAAATTCAATCAGCAAAGAAGGTAATACTGGATGGAGCTAAAAAGCTTGATGGCGGTTTTTCTATTCTTCTGTTTCCAGAAGGAACTAGGAAAATTCCTGGAAAGCGAGTTGGAAAATTTGCGAGAAGTGCTGCTGATTTAGCAATAAAAAATAATGTTGATTTAATACCTGTTTACCACAACTCAGGTCTTTATTGGAAAAATAAGAAATTTATCAAATCTCCTGGGACTGTTAAAGTTATTATAGGTGATCCTATTCAAGGAAAAGACTCATCTGAAATGACGTCAAACTTAGTAGATTGGATGAATAAAAAAGCTTCTATGAGTACAGAATAATTTTGTGGGTACAATAAACCTAAATATCTAAATTTGCAACGGAGAGGGCGTTTTCATCAATAAACTCTCTTCTTGGCTCAACCTGATCACCCATTAGGACTTCGAAAGCGTTATTCGCTTCGTTTGCATCATCAATACGAACCCTCATCATTCTTCTATTTTGAGGATCCATTGTTGTAGTCCAGAGCTGATCTGGATTCATTTCACCCAAGCCCTTATATCTTTGTATTTCAATCCCTCTATTACCAGTTTTAGACAACTCTTTTAGGGCAACATCCTTTTCTTGTTCTGATGCTGCATATTTAATATTTTTACCTTTTGAAACTTTATATAAAGGCGGCAATGCAATATAAACATGTCCTCTGTTTAATATTTCAAACATTTGCCTAAAAAAGAATGTCAAAAGCAAGGTTCTTATATGGGAGCCGTCAACGTCAGCATCTGTCATTATAATTATTCTGTGATACCTTAACTTATCAACATTAAACTCATCTGTTCCAATACCACATCCTAAAGCTGTTACAAGCGTTCCTATTTCTTGTGAAGATAAAACTTTATCTAATCTAGCTTTTTCAACATTCAAGATTTTTCCCTTTAGAGGAAGTATTGCTTGGTTTTGTCTGTTTCTTCCTTGTTTTGCTGATCCACCTGCGGAATCTCCCTCAACGATATATATTTCTGACAAAGCGGGGTCTTTTTCTTGGCAATCTGCTAATTTTCCTGGCAAACCTGCAACCTCTAAAACCCCTTTCCTTCTTGTCATTTCTCTAGCTTTTCTTGCTGCCTCCCTAGCTAAAGCTGCTTCTGATATTTTTGTTAAAATTGACATTGCTTCCTTTGGGTTTTCTAAAAGGTATTCATTAAAATTTTTATTAAAAACATTACTAACAACACTCTCAACCTCAGAGGAAACAAGTTTTTCTTTTGTTTGTGATGAGAACTTAGGGTCGGGTATTTTCACTGAAACTATTGCTGTTAAGCCTTCTCTAACATCTTCACCGAGCAGCTCTACGGGTGATTTTTTATTTAACTCTTCCTTTCTTATGAATGCCTTCATTACTCTTGTTAAACTTGCTCGAAATCCTGAAAGGTGTGTTCCCCCATCTTTTTGAGGAATATTGTTTGTATAACAAAGAACATTTTCTGAGTATGCATCATTCCATTGAAGTGCTATTTCAACACTTAAACCATCTTGCTCTCCTTCACAGTGAAATATTTCGGATATACTTTGTTTTCTTCCTTTTAAAAACTTAACGTAACTGGAAAGGCCGCCACTATTTGAAAACTTTTTAGATTTGCCTGTTTTTTTATCTTCAACAAGAATATTTACGCCTGCATTAAGAAAAGACAGCTCCTGCACTCTTTTATTTATCTTATCTATGTCGAAGTTAACAAACGAAAATATCTCCTTAGATGGTTTAAATGTAATCTCGGTCCCTGTTTCTTTTGAGGCTTTGACTTTTTTAAGTTTTGTTTGAGCTTTACCGTTTGCGTATTTTTGTTCATACTGCCCGCCATCTCTACAAATTTTAAGTGTTAATTCTTCAGAAAGAGCATTTACAACGGACACACCCACACCATGAAGGCCTCCTGAAACTTTATAGCTGTTATCATCAAACTTCCCACCAGAGTGAAGGGTTGTCATAATAAGTTCTGCTGCAGGTACTTTTTCTTTTTTGTGTGTATCTACAGGAATTCCTCTACCATTATCTTTTACAGTTATTGAGCCATTTTTATTAATTGAAACGACTATTTCTGAGCAGTGTCCTGCCATTGCTTCATCAATACAATTATCAACAACCTCAAAAACCATATGATGAAGCCCTGATCCGTCATCAGTATCACCTATATACATTCCTGGTCTTTTTTTAACAGCTTCAAGCCCCTTTAAAACTTGTATATTTGATGAGTCGTAAGATCCTTTTTTATTTTGTTTTTTCGGCATTGTTAAATTGTTCCACGTGGAACTTTTTTAGCTCCTTTAGTTGATCCTTTATTTTACTATTAAATGGGTTGTTAATGTCTGAAAAAAACAATTGATTTGCTGTTTTTGGGAGAAAATTTATTAATTCATTGTAAAAATCTTCATCTAGCTCAGAATGTATGTCATCAATTATTAAAAAAGGCTTAACCCCATAAACATCTGACAGGGTTTTGTGCATAGAGAGGCACCACAAAATTGACATAAATTTCTGCTCTCCTCTAGACAATATATATTTAATGTCCGAGTCTTTTATTAAAAATTTAATGTCTGCTCTGTGGGGCCCTGATGTTGTAGATGTTTTTCTTTGATCAGAATCTCTATTAAGCTCTAATGCCTCTTTTAATGAATGCCCGCTAGTCCACCCTTTGTGAAAAAGGATTTCTAAGGAGTTTATTATTTCAAGGACTCTTTCATCTTTTAGGTTTTTGGCAAACTTAAAGAATGTTTGTTTAGTTTCTTCAAAAAAGTTTTTTCTTTTTTCTGATATTAGGGTTCCAGAATTTATTAATATCTCAGACCACATATCAATGTTTGTAAGCCTTTTAAATTTTAATGCTGCATTCCTTTGTTTTAGGGACCTGTGGAAAGAAAAAAAATCTTTGCTATAGTTTTTATCGGACGCTATTAAGCACCTGTCGAGTATTTTTCTTCTGTATTTTGGTGTATCTGCAAACATCGAGAATGTTTTATTATCAAGAAGTGTAGAGGGAATTATTCTAAATAGCTCGATTGAGGTGGCTTTACCTTCATCAATCTCAAGAGATATAGATTTTTTTGCTTCCTTTAAAATACAAATCTTATTATTCTCAAAGGTATCTACTTGGATTTTGAAAGCTTCTTTATCATTCTGGATACAAAGGTTCTTGTTTGAGCTTTTAAACGATCTTCCGGTTGAGCAAAAATATAAAGCCTCTAGCACAGATGTTTTTCCTGAACCATTCGCCCCATAAATAAAGTTATTTAATTTGGAGAATTCAAGATCAACGCTATCAAAACAGCGAAAATTTGAAATTGATATTTTTTTTATTGACACCTTTTAGAGTAAAAGCGGCATTACTACATATTTTAAGTCCGGGTCATCAGATGGGCTTATGAGACAGCTTTTATCAGAACCATATAGATTTATATTGCAATCATTGGAGTCGATGTTGGATAAAACCTCTTGGATATAGTTCACATTGAAAGCAATCTCCACACCCTCTCCATTGTAGTTTGATTTAAAGCTTTCTTCGCCCTCTTCTTGCTCTGGGTTGTTTGCTGAAACTAAAACCTTGTTTGATTTAATGTTTAACTTGATGCCTTTAGATTTGTCGCTTGAAAGAACGCTCACTCTACTTAATATTTCAGATAATTGTTTAGTATTTACTGATAAAACGGAGCTCTCTCCAGATGGTAGAGCTTGTTCGTAATTTGGGAATTTTCCTTCGATTAATTTGCTTACAAAAGATGTTGAATCTGTTTTTAGCATAATTGTGTTTGATCCTAAAGATAGGGTTACTTCTTCAGATGAGTCAGATAACAACTTCCCTATTTCGTTAATCGATTTTCTTGGAATTATTCCTGATATTTCACTTGAGACACTTTTGGTTGTTGAGTTTGTTGATATAGCAAGCCTGTGAGCATCGGTTGTTACTGCTGTAATATTTTTATCTTCAACACTTAAATACATTCCGTTGAGGTAATGTCTCCAATCTTGATTACCCATTGCAAACGATGTTTTACTAATAAGATTTTTTAGCACAGACCCCAAAATAGTAAATTCTGTGTTCTCGCTTATCACATCAAAAACAGGAAAGTCCTCACTTGGAAGAGTTGAAATTGAGTACTTTCCTGAACCAGATTCTATAGACAGCTTGTCGCCGTTCAAGAAAATAGAAATCTCTGATCCATCAGGTAAAAGCCTACAGAGTTCATTAAGTTTTTTTGCAGGTGTTGTTGTTGAGCCAGTGCTTTCTACGCTGGCTGGCATACAATTTGATTGAACTTCTGATTCAAGATCTGTAGCAGTTATAGAAATATTATTATCTTCAACCTTTAACAGGATATTGGAAAGTATTGGTAAGGCTTGTCTTTTTTCAACAACTCCAAGGGTTGAAGACAAAGCTTTAACAATCTCTGTTTTGCTAACTGTAAATTTCATTAATTTGTAAGGGACCTTATTAAGTTTTTGTAATCCTCTTCGAGAGAACTATTTTCAACCCTAAGCTCTTTTATTTTATTGCATGCATGTATTACAGTTGTATGATCTCTGCCATTGAAAGCCTCACCAATTTCGGGCAGACTGTGGTTTGTTAGCCTTTTTGTTAGTGACATTGCAAGCTGTCTTGGCCTAGTAATAGAGCGGCTTCTTCTTTTTGAAAGTAGGTCTGAGAGCTTAATATTGTAATATTCTGCTACAGTTTTTTGGATATTATCAATGCTGACCATTTTTGCAGATATTACAAACAAGTCTTTAAGCGAATCTTTGACTAGCGGAATATCTATTTCTTGATTAGTAAACTTCGCATTAGCGACAACTCTTTTTAGGGCGCCTTCAAGCTCTCTTATATTTGATCTAATTCTTTGAGCTATATATATCGCACACTCATTTGGTAGGTGGCTGCCCATCGAGGAAGCTTTGGCAAGCAACACCGCCGCTCTGGTTTCAAGCTCTGGTGGATCTATTACAACCGGAAGCCCCCAACCAAGCCTAGATTTTAATCTTTCTTCTAGGCCGTCAATCTCTTTTGGATATTTATCACAAGTTAGGACCATTTGATTGTTTCTGTCTAGCAATGCGTTAAAGGTGTGAAAAAACTCTTCCTGTGACTGCTCTTTTCCTGCAAAAAACTGGATATCATCAATTAAAAGAGCATCAGCAGTTCTATAGAAGTTTTTAAACTCATTTATTGCGTTTAGTTGAAGAGCTTTAACCATATCAGCAACGAATTTCTCTGAATGAACATAGATCACTCTCTTAGATGAATCTTGATTAAGAATTTCGTTCCCTACGGCATGCATAAGGTGTGTTTTTCCCAAACCAACGCCGCCATAAATAAATAAGGGGTTGTAGTCACCTGTCGGGTTTTGAGCAACTTGTTTTGAGGCCGCTAAAGCCAGATGATTTGATTTGCCCTCTACAAACGTGTCAAAAACAAAAGACTCAACTAAACCTGGGTTGTTTTTTCTTTTAATAGAGGACTTCTCAACATATTTGTCAACAAATGTTGCGTTATTTTTATCTTTGAATATAATCTTTGTATCCTTAGAGGCTAACAATTCGGAAATATGATTTTTTAAATTGTTTGATACGTAGTTAAGCACAAAGTCGTTTGGGGCGGAAATTTCTAAAGAGTTTTCTTTGAACTCACCCTGAAGAGGTCTTATCCAGGTATTAAACTCATCTTGGGTAAGTTTTTTTTCAAGTTTTTTTGATATTTGGTTCCAGGTTTTCAATTTCTTTCCTCTTGGCTGTAGTCTAGCAAAAATAAACAAGATATCTACAGAATAAGTAATAGTATTTCCTGTGGATAACTTGTCAATAACTTTATCTTCTTTTTTTGACATAATTTTGTTTATTTTATGTATAATGCATCTCTAATTTTTACCACCAACCATGAAAAGAACTTTTCAACCAAGCAACCTTAAAAGAAAAAGAACTCATGGCTTTCGAGCTCGCATGGCAACCAAGGCCGGTCGCGCAGTTCTTTCAAGAAGAAGAAGAAAGGGTAGAAAAGTTTTATCTGCATAACTTGTCTTTAAAACATCTAAAAAAAATCTATTCAAGCAATTTTGTAGCTGCGTCCTTAACCAGCGAGCTTGGTTTTTTTATTTCCACCCCTAGAAAGATTTTTCCTAAAGCTGTTGATAGGAATAAGATTAAAAGAAGGATTAAGTCTATTGTTTGTGATACGGGTTTTGAGCCTGCGGCTTTTGGAATTAAGTTGGTTGTAAGGAGGGATTTTTTAGCTCTTAATTATAAAGAGGCTTATAATGAAATTAGCGCAGTAATTAAAAAGGCAATTTTATAAATGAAGAATTTTAATTTAAGGTTTTTATATTTGTTCTTTGTAGTTTTGTTCGGGTACTTGTTGTTCTACTCATATACAAGCGAGCAAAACATTTCAAATGCAGTCAATCAAGAAGAAGTAAGCACTAACTATTTGTCTGCTTTCAATGAATCCCAGATTTATATATTAGAGAACTCTGTTTTAGAGATAGTTGTTGACACAGTGAATGGAAACATATTGAGCTCTCGTCTAAAAGACTATCCGGTTGTTCCTGGATCTGATGGCGGAGTTAGGGTTCTTGGCTCGGGTCTTGACAGTGATGGTGAGCAAATGAGGTTTTATATGTCCTCGGGTTTTGCTGATCTTGAGAGTGCTGGCCTTTCAAACAAGCCAAGTTTCTCTATTAAGGAGTCAAGCAAAGAAAGGGTTGTTCTAAAGTCTGGTGGTTTATCAAAAACAATAACATTATCTGACGGTTATGACGTTTATATTAAAGACTCTCTTGATTCTTCGGTTGTCTTAAAACCTTATGCCCAAATGTTGAGAACTCCGGGCAGAGGTTTTGACCTAGATGATATGTTTATCTCTCGTAGCTCTTATGTTGGTGTTGCCTTTAACACCAAAGATGACCCATATATGTCTTACCGTTTTAGAAACATCGACAACTTAAGTTTTGATGAGCGAGGTGGTTGGGTTGCTTCGGTTCAGAAATATTTCCTAGCCGCTCTAATTGGTTCCCAAGAAAACCTTTACAGGTATTTTGCGCGCGAACCCTCTGATGGCTCTAATATATATAGTTTTGGCTACATTGTTGAATCCTCTAACAGTAATTCTTTTGAGCACAGGCTTTATATAGGCCCCAAAATCAGGAAAGACCTCATTGTGGTTGCAGAAGATTTAGAGCTCGCTATAGATATGGGGTGGTTTTGGTTCTTGGCCCAGCCTTTAGCTGCTCTTCTTGCTGTTATTAATGGTTTTATTAACAATTGGGGGCTTTCTATAATTGTGTTGACAATTTTTATTAAGGTTGTTTTTTGGCCACTTACCGGGAAGGGGTTTCGGTCAATGGCTAATATGAGGCGTGTTCAACCAGAAATGCAGAGGATACAAGAGCGTTATAAAAACGATCGTCAGAAGCTAAGCATGGAAATGATGACTCTTTACAAGAAAGAGGGCGTTAATCCTATGGGCGGCTGCTTGCCTATGTTGGCCTCTTTTCCTTTCTTTATAGCTTTGTTTTTTGTTTTAAGGGAAAGTCTTGAGTTAAGACATGCTCCTTTTGGTTTGTGGCTTCAGGACCTTTCTGCTCCTGACCCGTTTTTTGTCCTTCCTGTGTTAATGGCGGTGCTTATGTACCTAACAACTCGCCTTAACCCAACTCCGCCAAATGCCGACCCTACACAGGTCGCTGTTATGAAGTTTATGCCAATTGGCATATCTGTCTTGTTTGTGTTTTTCCCTTCTGGGCTTGTTTTATACTCGGTTGCGAACTCTGGCGTTCAGCTAATTCAACAAACAATGCTTTACAGAGAGCTTGGCGCCTTAGAAGATAAATAGATGCCTGTAGTTTATGCGCTTGCCACGCCACCAGCGCAATCTGCAATTTGTGTTTTCAGGGTTTCGGGAAAGGGCTGTCTCGAAGCTCTCCCTCAGCTCTTTAACTCAAAGCTTGTCGAGCCGCGCTACTTTTATAAAACTGAAATGTTTAACGGTGGGTGTTTTGTTGATTCGGTGGCGGTTGTTTTTTTTAGGGGGCCTAAGAGTTTTACGGGAGAGGATGGGTTTGAGGTTTATGCTCACGGCGGTCTTGCGGTAATGAGTAAGGTTGTAGAAGCTTTTGAGGCTGTCGGTTTTGAAGAAGCTGGGCCGGGTGAGTTTTCGAAGAGGGCTTTTTTAAACAATAAAATTTCCTTAAGTCAGGCTGAGGCCGTCAGCGATCTAATTTCAGCTTCTTCTAAAGAAGAGGCCTCAATGGTCTCTTTGGTTCTTAGCGGTGACTTTGAGGGCCGGGTTTTTGATTTTTCTGGACGCCTGGATGCTCTTCGTGTTTTGGTTGAGGGCGAAATTGATTTTACTGATGAGGACGAGGTTTTTGTTCAAAACCTGTCAGAGCTTGGGGCTGATGTTTCTCGCCTTTCGGCTGAATTTTCTGGTTTTGCGGGTGCGTGCTCTTCAAGAAAGGACGGCCTTAACAAGCCGCGGGTTTTGATTGCTGGGCCACCTAATTCAGGTAAATCATCTTTATTTAACTCTTTGTTGAGTAGAGATAGGTCGATCGTCTCTTCGGTAGCTGGCACCACAAGAGATCTTATAGATTCTGAGCTTGTTCTCCAAAACGTGGTGTTAACTCTTGGCGACAGTGCTGGTGTCAGAGACACCGATGATCTTGTTGAGGGCGCTGGTATAAATATTAGCTTTGATGAAATAAGGAAATCTGATTTGGTGGTTCTTGTTTTTGATGAAGAAACAAAGGGTTCCGTTTCGTTTTTCATGGATCTGATTGGCGAACAAGAACACCTTTTGGTATATAACAAGATAGATGTATCTGATAAAAGACCTTCGGGGTTTGATTTGTTTGTATCAGCAAAAGAAATGGATGGCCTGAGTGACCTAAAAAGGCTTTTAGATGAGAGGTTGTTGGTTGGTGGAAATGAAAAGGATCTTACTTATTTGGTTAGGGAGAGACATGTAAATATTTTTTCTGAGGTGTCCTCAAGGCTGGGTCTTATATCAGCTTCGATCGAAAAAAACGAGTCGCTCGATGTTGTTGCAGAAAACCTGAAGGCTTGCAGAGATTTGTTGGCTGAGGTCGTTGGCATAAAGACGAGTGATGCGCTTTTGGGTGAAATTTTTTCTAGTTTTTGTATTGGAAAGTAGTTAATTGCATGTTGATAAGTTGTTGGTTGTTTTGGGTCTTATTTTTTATGCACAAGATTTCAACCGTTTTGATTCGTTTTAACCAAGGGCTTCTACACATGCTTGTTATAAGCCGAAAACCCTTTATCTTTATAGCTTTTAGCGGCTTATCAACAGTTTTTTGTATGCCTAATAATAACAACAATAAATATATATAATTAATATTATTATGAATATTAAGTATGACGTAATTGTGATAGGTGGCGGCCATGCTGGGTGCGAAGCCGCCCACGCAGCGCACAGAAAAAAACTCAAAACCTGCCTAATTAGCATATCAGAAAACTCCATAGGTCAAATGTCTTGTAACCCTGCAATAGGGGGCCTGGGAAAGACACACCTTGTCAAAGAAATTGATGCAGCGGGCGGCATTATGGCTGAGGCAACAGACGCTTCCGGCATCCAGTACAGGACGCTAAACACAAGAAAGGGCGAAACCGTTCGATCGCTTAGAGTTCAGTGCGACAGAGATAAATACAAAGAAGCTGTTCAAAAAATAATAAAGGGAACCGATATTACTGTAATCGAAGCAGAGGTTGAGGATATTGAGATAAACAGCGGTAAAGCAGAAGCTGTTTTTTTAGATAACGGAAACAGGTTGGCCGGCGAAGCAATAATCTTAACCACAGGAACATTCCTTAAAGGAATAATGTACAAAGGCGACAAAAAAACCGAAGGCGGCAGAGTTGGTGATAAAGCATCAGTAAAGCTGGCCGACAAACTCTATTCTTTAAAATTACCCATGGGAAGGCTTAAAACAGGAACTCCAGCAAGAATAAAACTAACATCGCTTGATCTGGAAAGCATGGAAGAGCAGCCAGGCGAGGAGCCAACACCCTGGATGTCAAAAAAAGGCAGAAACAACAATCACATAAAGCAGATAAGTTGCTATATAACAAGAACCAACCCAGACACACACAAAGAAATCTCAGACAACATTAAGAAATCTGCCATGTATTCCGGAAACATAGTCGGCATAGGGCCAAGGTATTGTCCGTCAATAGAGGATAAAATCCACAAATTCCCACAAAAAGAAAGCCACCAAATCTTCATTGAGCCTGAGGGGGTGGATGTAGACCTTGTTTACCCAAACGGAATATCAACAAGCCTTCCCGAAGAAAACCAAAAAAAATTTATACAAACAATAAAAGGCATGGAGAACGCTGAAATAACGGAATATGGGTACGCCGTCGAGTACGACTTTGTAGACCCTAGAGCCCTTAATAAAACACTCGAGCTTATAGATGTTGAGAACCTATATTTGGCAGGCCAAATAAACGGAACTACCGGATATGAGGAAGCGGCCGCTCAGGGCCTAATGGCTGGAGTAAATGCAAGCCTAAAAATATGCAAAGAGGAAAACCTTGTGTTGGAAAGACATGATGGGTATATAGGCGTATTAATAGACGACCTTACAAACCTTGGCGTAACAGAGCCATACAGGATGTTTACTAGCAGGGCCGAACACAGACTAATGTTTTCCCAGGATAACGCCGAACAAAGGCTAATAGAGAAGTTTTACAAAAAAGGGTTTGTTGAGAGCGGACAATATAAAAGATACTCAAAGCAAGAAGAAGCATATAAAAATTTCAAGAATCTAAACAAAACCAAAACAATCCTAACGCAAAACAAAAAACAAAAACTAAAAGACTTTTTAAAGAAGCCAAACCCAGACTTAAAGAAAGTTGCCAAACTCATAGAAACCAAAGACCTAGAAAACCTTGAGCGCCTTGCAGGCGAGTGTAAGTACGAGGGCTACATAAAAAAACAGCTCCGAGAAATTAAAAGGAACAAAAAAAACCTAAAAAGGCCCATACCCGAGACAATAAACTTTGTAGAGATAGAAGGACTATCAACAGAAGTAAAAGAAAAACTTTCAGCAAGCAGGCCAAAAACAATTGGCGACGCCTCCAGGCTAGAGGGCGTAACGCCGGCAGCAATAAGCCTCATCACTGTGGCAATAGCAAAAAAAGAAAAATAGAGATGTCACATAGCGACAAAATAAACCTCTTTAAAGAAGAAATAATTAAATTCAACAAAAAACACAATCTAATTTCAAGAAAAAATACAGACAAAATAATAGATGAGGCGATCGAAGAAGCAACAACCCTAACAGAACACCTGAAGCAATATAAAAATATTTTGGACATAGGAACAGGAAGCGGGCTACCAGGCATTCCCCTCGCAATTTTTAACGAAAATAAAAACATATACTTGTCCGAAAAAAACAACAAAAAAAACTATCACCTAAAAAAGATAATCAAGCTACTCGAAATAGAAAACGCAACGACTGTTGGGGGCTTTAACAAAAACACAAAAATAAACAAAAAAGTAGATTGTGTTGTCACTAAAGCGTTTGCCTCTACAAAAAAAACAATATATATAACCAATAGTTTTTTAGAGAAACCATTTACCTTAATGCTACTAAAAGGAAAGCTTGAGACCATAAACAAAGAGATAGCAGAAGCCAACATATCAAAAGAAAACTATGAAATAATAAAAATAGAAAACAAAAAAGAAAAACACATACTAAAGATACAAAATGAATAAAACCCTTGCCATAGCAAACCAAAAAGGCGGCGTAGGAAAAACAACAACAGCTGTAAATTTAGCTGCAAGCTTGGCAGCAACTGGCAGAAAAACCCTCTTAATAGATATGGACCCACAAGGAAACGCCACATCCGCAGCAGGCGTTACCAAAAACGAGACGGATACCCTTTATGCAACCTATTTTGAAGGCAAAAACATCAAGGAGATTATCAAGGAAAGCAGAGATGGTTACTCAATTGTCCCTGGTGGGCAGGAGCTAATTGCGCTTGATGTTCATATAAGAGACAACCACAAACAAGGCTTTCTCACGTCGCAACTTAGCGAAGTGCAAAACACTTATGACTATACAATAATTGATACTCCGCCAACCCTAAACCAACTCACGACAGAAGCCTTGCTTTCATCAGTGGGCACGCTAATCCCACTGCAGTGCGAATACTATTCGCTTGAGGGGCTAACCGATCTCATTAACACCATAAACGCACTGTCATCCAAAACCAACACCAACAACAGAGTAATTGGTATTATTAGAACAATGGTAGATATGAGAAACAACTTAGCAAAAGAAGTTTCGCGAGAGCTTGAAACACACTTTGAGAAAGTTTTATTTAATACACTCATACCAAGAAATGTTAAACTTGCTGAAGCCCCAAGCTTCGGAATTTCTGCGCTACAACACAAAGCAGATTCCTTTGGCGCAATGGCTTACCTAGCTCTGGCCGGGGAGCTTATAAGAAGAGTTGAAAATGAGTGATAACAAATCTTTAAACCGCGGACTTGATGCTCTCCTAGGCGATCAAAAACCAACAACAACAACAAAAGAAATCGACCTAGACAAAATAACAGCTGGAAGGTACCAACCACGACAAGATTTTGATGATGTGAAAATCCAAGAACTTGCTGACTCAATCAAAAAGCATGGAGTTTTATCTCCAATCTTGGTTCGAGAGGCTGGGCTTGATAGGTTTGAGGTTATTGCTGGAGAGAGAAGAGTTAGAGCCTCAAAAATTGCTGGCTTAAAAACAATTCCTTCTCTTGTAAACCAAAAAGAGGATCAAGAAGCCCTTGAAGCTGCGCTCATTGAAAACCTGCAGAGAGAAGACCTAAACCCAGTTGAAGAAGCCAGAGGGTATGACCGATTAAAAAGAGAGTTTGAATTAACCCAAGATGAAATTGCTAAAGCAACCGGTAAAGCGAGAAGCACAATAGCAAATTCTATGAGAATGCTTTCTTTGTCGCCAAAAATATTAGATATGATTTCTCAAGGAGTTTTAGAGAAAGGACATGCAAAGATCTTGTCAGGCTTAGAGACCACAAAAGCAGAACAAATAGCAGAAGCAATTTCGCAAAAAAAGCTCACCGTGAGACAGGCTGAGACATTATTAAAACCAGCTAAAAAAACAAAAAAAACAAAAGAAAAAGATAGAGACACACTCAATATTGAAGATGAAATTAGTGGAAATTTTGGGCACAAAACAGAAATAGAAACAAAAACAACCAAGACCGGCAAGGTATCAATTTTTTATCATTCATCAGACGAGTTAGAGACCATAATTCAAAAACTTCTTAAACTTTAGAATTATCCTTGTTTCATACCAATTATCTTTCTATAATTCGCGCTAAGATTTCAAGAAATGGCAAAAGAACTCACTAGCAAAAGCTACATAGAACACCACCTAACAAACCTAACATGCGGTAAAACAGAGTCCGTTGGTTGGACATGCGATCATAATTATTACGACGAAATGGGATTCTTGGCTTTTCATGTTGATTCTATAACAATTTCTATTTTATTGGGCGTTGCTTTTGTGGCACTCTTCAAGCTAATCAAACTCAATCCAGCAGATCAAAAACCAACAAGAATGCAAAACTTTGTAGAAATGTGTGTTGAGTTCGTTAATGAAAATATAAAATCAATTTTTGGCAGCACTGACAACAAACTCATAGGACCGCTTGCTTTAACAGTATTAATTTGGGTTTTCTTTATGAACCTTATGGACTTAATCCCAGTTGATTTTCTGCCAGAGCTAACAAAACAGGTAAGTTATGCCTCAGGAATAGTTGATGACCCAAATGATGCGTATTTTAAGTTTGTACCAACAACCGACCCAAATATTACACTTGGAATGGCACTAGGAGTTTTTATCCTTACAATTTTCTATAGCATCAAAATTAAAGGCCTCGGAGGTTTTATCGCTGAGCTAACACTTCATCCTTTTGGTAAATTTGCCATCCCGTTTAATTTCGCTTTAGAGATAATGCAGCTACTAGCCAAACCTCTTTCTCTTGGGTTAAGGCTCTTTGGAAACCTTTACGCTGGCGAAATGATTTTTATACTCATTGCACTATTAATGTTTTTTCAATCAGCTGTCTTTGGAGTTTTAGGCTTGGGTCTGCATCTATTGTGGGCGCTTTTTCATATATTGGTTGTAAGTCTCCAAGCCTTTATATTTATGGTTTTAACAATTTTGTATTTATCGATGGCACATGAAACCGGAGATCATTAAGTTTATAATTTATATTTAAAAAGGAGAATAAAATGGAACAATCTGTTATTTATATAGGGGCCGGGCTTATGCTTGGACTAGGAGCTATTGGGTCAGCTGTTGGCCTTGGTGTCCTAGGAAGTAAATTTATGGAAGGTATAGCAAGACAGCCTGAGCTAAGACCTTTTCTGTTGACAAACTTTTTCATTGTTTTAGCTTTAGTTGAAGCTATTCCAATCATATCAATGGTGTTTGGTCTTTACTTACTATTTGCTGTTTAATCACAAATGAACATAAACGCTACATTAATTTCACAAGCATTGATTTTTGCGGTGTTTGTTTACATTTGTTACAAATATATCTGGCCCCCAATCCTTTCTACTATGGAGGAGAGGGAAAATAAAATGGCTGCAGGTCTTGAGGCCGCAAAGCAGGCTGACGACTCCCTTGAAGAAGCTAAGCTAACTTATGAAAAAGAGTTAAAAGAAGCTAAAGAAGAGGCTGGAAACATTGTTGAGAAGGCCAACAAAAGATCTTCACAAATTTTAAATGATGCCAAAGTAAAAGCTGAAGCTGAGGCTGAAAAGATTATTGAATCAGGCTCTAAAAAGCTTGAGAATGAGGCGAATAAAACACGAGAAGAACTAAAACAACAACTTTCTTCTATCGTAGTTGAGACTGCATCAAAAATAATTGATGAAGAAATTGATGAGAAAAAACACGAAAGCATCATTAAAAAAGCAGCTGAGGAAATTTAAATGTATGACCTAACACCACAAGCAAGACCTTATGCAAAAGCAGCATTTCTTGCGGCTGTGGAAGAGGGTCAAATAAATGAGATGTTCGGCGATTTAAAAATTCTTTCTGAGGCTTGTTCAGATTCAAGTATCAACAAACTCATCGAAAGCCCAGAAGAAAAATCAATAGTTGTATCTACCCTAAAAGGCTTATTCTCCAACCAACCAGTTAAGCTTACTGAAAACTTATTAGATATTCTCGGAGAGAATGACAGACTAAACTTACTTGTAGCTGTTGCTGAGATTTATGAGGATTTGATGCTCAAACACAATGAAAGCAAAGTTATCGAAGTTGCAACCCCCAACAACCTCTCAGAAAAAACAAAAGAAATTATCATTAATAAATTACAAGATAAACATGGAGATAGCTCAACCATCTCCTTTACAAATGATTCAGATTTAAAGGCAGGATTCGTTGTAAAGATCGGAGATGAGGTGTTGGACTTATCCATAAAAGGAAGAATTAAAAAACTAATTAACCAATTAAATATATAAGGTGAAAATATGAGTGGACTAAACCCATCTGAAATTTCTAGCGTTCTCAAGGACAAAATTTCAGGGCTTGACCTAAAAGCTGAAACTAAAAACGAAGGAACCATCGTTAATGTTTCTGATGGAATTATCAGAATACATGGGATGGGCGATGTTATGTATGGTGAGCTTGTAGAGTTTGAGAATGGAGTTTTTGGACTAGCGCTTAACTTAGAGCAAGACTCTGTCGGTGTTGTTGTCCTCGGCGACTACCTTGGGCTAAGCGAAGGGCAAAAAGTTACATGCACAGGCAAGATCTTAGAAGCTCCTGTTGGTGAGGAAATGCTCGGACGAGTTGTTGATGCTTTAGGAAACCCAATCGATGGAAAGGGCGAACTTAAAACAAAACAAACCGCTCCTATTGAAGTGGTTGCACCAGGTGTTATTGCCAGGCAATCAGTTGACCAACCAGTACAAATTGGACTTAAATCAATCGATGCAATGGTTCCAATAGGAAGAGGTCAAAGAGAGCTCATTATTGGTGACAGACAAACTGGAAAAACAGCTGTAGCAATCGATGCAATAATCAACCAAAAAGGCACAGGAATTAAGTGTATTTATGTAGCTATCGGCCAAAAACAATCAACAATAGCTAATGTAGTTGCAAAACTTGAAGAGTATGGGGCAATGGAGCATACAATTGTTGTTTCAGCGGCCGCAGCTGATCCGGCTGCGATGCAATATCTTTCGGCATATTCAGGTTGTGCAATGGGAGAGTATTTTAGAGACACAGGACAGGATGCATTAATTGTTTATGATGATTTGTCAAAGCAAGCAGTTGCTTATAGAGAGATATCACTATTACTTAGAAGACCTCCAGGCAGAGAGGCTTTCCCAGGAGATGTTTTTTATCTTCACTCAAGACTTTTAGAGAGAGCAGCTAGAGTAAATGCAGAATACGTAGAAAAAATTACAGAGGGAAAGGTAAAAGGCAAAACAGGATCTTTAACAGCCTTACCTATTATTGAAACACAGGCTGGAGATGTATCTGCTTTTGTCCCAACCAATGTGATTTCAATTACTGACGGACAGATATTTCTAGAAACAGACCTTTTTAATTCAGGCATTAGACCAGCTATTGACCCAGGGCTTTCTGTATCAAGGGTTGGGGGAGCTGCACAAACCAAGATAATTAAAAAACTTAGCGGCGGAATTAGAACAGACCTTGCCCAATACAGAGAGCTTGCGGCATTCTCACAGTTTGCATCTGATCTCGATGACGCAACAAAAGAACAACTAGAACACGGTAAACGAATTACTGAGCTTCTAAAACAAAAACAATATTCTCCAATGAGTGTTGCAGATCAAGCTATGAGCTTATATGCAGCTGACAAAGGATATATGAAAGATGTTGATATAGATAAAGTGGGTGACTTTGAGTCAGCTTTATTGGCTTATTTTGAATCAGAAAAGCCCGATCTAAAAAAACAAATTAATGATACTGGAGACTGGGATGACGATATTGAGAACCAGTTTAAGGAATTAGTTGAAGACTTCAAAAAAACACAGACATATTAAAAGATGGCAAACACTAAAGAAGTAAGAAAACAAATTTCTAGTATTAAAAGCACTAGAAAGATTACTTCCGCTTTAGAAATGGTAGCAGCTAGTAAGATTAAAAAAACTCAAGACCTAATGTTTGGCGGGAGACCATACTCTGAAAAAGTTAAAGAGGTTATTGAGCATATCGCTTCATCAAGCTCAGAATATTCCCACCCTTTCTATGAAGAAAGAAAAAACAAGTCTACTTGCTATATTGTTGTTGGTTCTGATAAAGGTTTGTGCGGTGGCCTTAACATTAACTTGTTTAAAAAAATCGTTGCTGAGGCCGCGGAAAATCAAAAAAATGGAATCAAAACCAGCTTTGCACTTATTGGTGTAAAAGCAGTAACATTTTTTAATAATCTTGGTGGAAAGGTTCTGGGTCAAGCAACAAAGCTGGGTGACAAACCAAACCCAGAAGACCTAATAGGACTAACTAAAATAGTTCTTGATGAACAAAAAAAAGGCAATATCGATAGAGTTGTTCTTTGCTCCAACAAGTTTGTAAACACTATGACGCAACAGCCAACTCTTCAACAACTTATACCTCTATCACATGCTGAAAATAAAGAATCACAAATATCGATGCAATGGGACTACATCTATGAACCAGAAGCAAAAGTTTTATTAGATGGATTACTTACAAGATATATAGAATCACTTATCTTCCAAGCGGTTTTAGAAAATAATGCTTGCGAACAAGCAGCAAAAATGATCGCAATGAAAAATGCGACTGAAAATGCAGGAGATTTAATTAAAGAATTAGAGTTGCTTTATAACAACGTTAGACAGGCAGCAATTACACAAGAATTATCAGAAATTGTAGGCGGCGCAGCTGCTGTATAAAGGAGAAAGAAATGAGTAATGGAGTTGTGACACAAATTATTGGAGCGGTTATAGATGTCGAATTCGATAGAGAAAACATACCAAGCGTGTATGAAGCTCTCAACATTGTTGGCCTTAAAACTGTGCTTGAGGTTCAACAACAACTAGGTGATGGAATTGTGAGAACTATTGCTATGGGTTCAACAGAAGGGTTAAAGAGAGGTTTAGAGGTTGTTAGAACCAATGCACCTATCTCTGTTCCAGTTGGGCAAGAAACTCTTGGAAGAATTATGGATGTTTTGGGCAATCCCATTGATGAAAAAGGAGATATTGGTGAGAAGGAAAGACAACCAATTCATAAAAGCCCACCAAGCTACACTGACCAAGCGGGATCAAATGAATTGTTGGAAACAGGCATCAAAGTAATTGACCTAATGTGCCCTTTTGCAAAAGGAGGAAAGGTTGGTTTATTTGGCGGTGCTGGAGTAGGCAAGACTGTTAATATGATGGAGCTTATAAGAAACATTGCGATTGAGCATTCAGGATTTTCAGTATTTGCTGGAGTTGGTGAAAGAACGCGAGAAGGTAATGACTTTTATCATGAGATGACTGAATCAAATGTTTTAGATAAGGTTTCGCTTGTTTATGGACAAATGAATGAGCCTCCAGGTAACAGACTAAGAGTAGCTTTAACAGGCCTAACAATTGCTGAAAAATTTAGAGATGAGGGAAGAGATGTTCTTCTATTTATTGATAATATTTATAGATATACACTCGCTGGTGTTGAGGTATCCGCTCTATTAGGAAGAATGCCATCTGCTGTTGGATATCAACCAACACTAGCAGGAGAAATGGGAGCATTACAAGAGAGGATTACTTCAACAAAAACTGGATCAATTACCTCAATTCAGGCTGTATATGTTCCAGCTGATGATTTAACAGACCCATCACCAGCAACAACATTTGCACACTTAGATGCCACAGTAGTGCTTTCAAGAAATATTGCTGAGCTTGGTATTTATCCAGCAGTTGATCCATTGGATTCAACCAGCAGACAACTTGATCCACTTGTAGTCGGAGAAGAGCACTACAAAACTACCCAAGCAATCCAAGGAGTTCTACAGAGATATAAAGAGCTTAAGGACATTATTGCAATTCTTGGTATGGATGAGCTATCAGAGGATGACAAGCTAGCAGTTGCAAGAGCAAGAAAAGTTGAAAGATTTTTATCTCAACCATTCTTTGTCGCTGAGGTTTTCACAGGCTCTCCAGGTAAATATGTATCTTTAGAGGACAGTATTAAGGGATTTAACGGAATTCTAAATGGTGATTATGATGATCTTCCTGAACAAGCTTTTTACATGGTTGGAACTATAGAAGAGGCTGTTGAGAAAGCAAAAACAATGCAATGAGCGATTTTAAAGTAAGTATTGTTTCATCCAATGAGGAAATTTTCTCAGGCACAGCTGATATGTTGTATGCAACAGGATCCCTTGGTGAAATTGGTATTGCCCCTGGTCACTCCCCACTTTTAACAGGTTTAATGCCTGGACCAGTTAGGGTTTGCAATGAGGACAAAGAAGAAACTTTTTTTTGCAGTGGCGGCTTTATAGAGGTCCAACCAGATGTAGTAACAGTTCTATCAGATGTAGCAGAAAGAGCTGATAGCATGGACGAGGCAAAAGCAATTGCTGCCAAAGAACAGGCAGAAAAAGATTTAGCCGACAATAAAGATAATGTTGATTTTGCTAAAGCTGCTTCTCAACTAGCCGAGGCAGCAGCAAGACTTAAAACTATTCAAAAACTTCGTAAAAAGATTTAGCATAGGTTAAAAGACCTAACAAATTGAATATTCATACAATCATATTAGCTGGAGGTAAAGGCACTAGAATGCTTTCACAGAAAGCCAAGGTGTTACAAAAACTTGCCGGCAAAACAATGCTTCAACACCTGCTTGTCAAAGCCAATAAAGTTTCTGACAAAATATCTATTGTAGTTGGGTTTAATAAGGACGATGTCGAAAAAGAGATATCACGTCTATCAATAAAGGCGCACACTTTCTTACAAAAAAAGCAAATCGGAACAGCTGATGCAGTAAAAACAGCAATTAGTGAAATAACTGATACTGAGAAAGTTCTAATTTTATACGGAGACGTTCCTTTAATAAAAACTTCCACACTAGAGAGCCTATGTATTAATGAAGGAGATATTGCAATTCTAACAACTCTCCTAAAAAACCCTACTGGCTATGGAAGGGTTGTTAAAAACTCTAACAACCATGTTGCTGGAATTGTTGAGGAAAAAGATGCCACAGACTCACAAAAAGAAATAAGCGAGATTTTCACAGGTATATTGGTTGCCTCAGGAAAGGCTTTGAAACAGCTCATTCCCCTAATCAACAATAAAAATGCAGCTAAAGAGTATTACTTAACAGACTTAATTAGCATTGCAAGCGAAAAAGGGTTTAAAATTAATGCACTAGACTCCCCCAACAACGAGACAAAGGGAGCCAACAACCGCTTTGAGCAGGAGGAGCTTGAGAGAGTTTTAAGAAACATGAATGCTGAAGATCTATTAAATGCTGGTGCAACATTAGTCGATAAATCAAGAGTTGATATTCGCGGCAATGTAACAGTTGGCGCCGATTGTGTTATAGATGTAAATGTTATTTTTGAGGGTAATATTAAATTAGGAGACAATGTAGAAATTGGTGCAAACTCTATTATAAGCGATACAAAAATCGATAACGGCACAAAAATTTTACCTTTTTCACACATAGTCTCATCTAATATTGGGAAGGACTGCTCAATAGGACCATACGCCAGATTGCGAGAAGGTAGCACGATAGAAAATGGAGCAAAAATTGGAAACTTTGTTGAGACAAAGAAAACAACAATTGGTAAGTCCTCAAAAGCTAATCATTTTTCTTATTTAGGTGATGCAGAAATTGGCGATAGTGTGAATATTGGCGCAGGAACCATTACTTGCAATTATGATGGAAAAGACAAACATAAAACCAAAATAGGCGAAGGCTCATTCGTGGGGACAAACTCATCACTGGTTGCGCCAATCAATATTGGTAAAAATGCATATGTGGGAGCAGGATCAACAATCACCAAAGACATACCTGACAATGCTTTAGGAGTTGGTAGAAGCAAACAAACAAACAAAGAAAACTGGTCAAAGAAAAAAAAATAAAAAATGTGCGGAATAATAGGAGCTGCTTCATCTAGAAGTGTTGGGAAAATCCTAATAAAAGGACTCCAATTAATGGAATATAGAGGCTATGACTCAGCAGGAGTTGTGCTTAACAAAGATGAAGAGATTTTAAGACTTAGATCACTAGGAAAGGTTTCTAAATTAGAAGGTCTAATGATTTCTAAAAAACCCAGAGCGCTATCGGGCATAGCCCATACCCGTTGGGCTACACACGGGGCTCCATCTGAAGAAAACGCTCACCCGCACGGGTCGCATGATGATATTTTTATAGTTCATAATGGCATTATTGAGAATCACGAAGAGATAAGAGATTTTTTAAGAAAAGAAAGTTATGAAATTACATCAGAAACCGATTCAGAGCTTATCGCTCACTTAATTCATTTTTATAAAAAAGATACAAAAGACACACTTAAAGCTTTGATGCGAGCAACAAAAGACCTTAATGGAGCATATTCAATAGCTGCTGTATCACAAAAAGAAAAGGGTAAAGTTTACGCTGCTAGACAAAAAAGCCCTTTACTTGTTGGTATAGGAATAGAAGAAAACTTTATCGCCTCTGATCCCTTAGCTATAGCAAATATTACAGAAAAATTCCATATGCTTGAAGATGGCGACTTCGCAGTTATAACAAAAGAAGACGTGGTCATTTTTGATAATACAGGCGCCAAAGTTGATCGAGATGAATTAAAGATTAATGCTGCCGCAACCGCAACAACAAAAGGTGATTATAAGCACTTTATGGAAAAAGAAATTTATGAGCAACCTGAGTGCATTGGAAACACAATAAATGGAAGATTGGGTGAAAACGATGTCTTAGATAATGTTTTTGGGTTAGGCTCATCGGATGCATTTAGAGATGTTAAGAGAGTCCAGTTTGTGGCATGTGGAACAAGTTTACATGCAGCAAAAACTGCCAGAAAATGGTTTGAGGACATTTGCGAAGTTCCTTGTTACATAGATTTTGCCAGTGAATATAGGTACAGAAACCCCATTGTTGAAAACAATACTCTTTTTGTGACTATTTCCCAATCAGGTGAAACCGCTGACACGCTCGCTGCATTAAATTATGCGAAAGAAGAAAAATATATTGGCATTGTCTCAATATGCAATGTGCCTACCAGCACAATGGCAAGAGAATCAGACTGGAAAGTCTTCACAAATGCAGGCCCTGAAATCGGAGTAGCCTCCACAAAAGCCTTTACAACTCAACTAGCGGCACTCTTAATACTTGCTCTATCTATTGCAAAAAGTCAGGAAAAAAATCCTGAAAAACGCAAACAAGCTGCCCAAGATTTAAGGGAGACACCAGCCCTAATAGAAAAAGCCTTCAAGCTAAAAGATGAAATTAACACAATAACAAATAATATTTCAGCGAATGATAATGCCCTCTTTTTAGGAAGAGGAATGTATTTTTCAATTGCCCAAGAAGGCGCACTTAAACTTAAAGAAATTTCTTATATCCATGCGGAAGCTTATCCAGCAGGCGAGTTAAAGCATGGGCCACTAGCTTTGGTTGATGAAACTATTCCAGTTATAGCATTAGCCCCAGAAGATAGCTTGGTTGAAAAACTACTATCAAACCTTGAAGAAGTTAAAGCAAGAGGGGGAACTCTATATGTTTTTGGAAACTCTAACTCAACGATTGAGATAAAAAAGGGAAAATTTATTAATATGCCTGAATGTGGTGATTTTAATGCTCCAATTGTTTACACCATACCCCTGCAGATATTGGCTTATGAAGTAGCTTGCCTAAGGGGAACAGATCTAGATCAACCAAGAAATTTGGCCAAATCAGTTACGGTGGAATAGATTTGAAATCACTTTCATAAACTACTGACTCTGTGGGGTTCTTATGAAACCTCTTAATTTTTAATCTTAAAAACTTACTCTAAAAATTCTTAATGACTTTTCGATTTATAAGAACTTATAAGAGTTGATGTGGAATATTGAGAACGTCAACCAACACTCATAAGACATCCAAGAAGAGTTGTGGCAAAATATTTTTTATGAAATTTTTTTTATATCTTTTTATTTTCACGTTCTCAATTAGTATTTTTTCTCACGAACCTCCGAAAACAGAAC
>Ga0208277_1000429_pt1 | contig 24972 bp, 24 predicted proteins | sample ETNtaG_5_FD_185782 | JGI IMG/M metagenome (GOLD analysis project Ga0208277, IMG submission 185782) | Marine microbial and viral communities from oxygen minimum zone, Eastern Pacific Ocean - ETNP201406SV205 (SPAdes) (version 2) | ecosystem: Environmental > Aquatic > Marine > Oceanic ...
TGGTATTACCTCGTTGAATCTTCAACCGGGTCTAGTCGCTACCGAGCGAGTGAAAATTGTTCGTGGTCCAGTCGAGAACGTTGCCTCTTTAGGGGTGGAACCTGAGATTATTGGAGGGGTGGTTGCTCATATTGCTTCTAATGTCAGTGACTATATTTCCGGTGAGACCATTCAACTTCAAGACGTTGCTAGGGAAATTGGTTTGCTATAGCTTCACTTCATTGAATTCCGGTGAGTTGCGCATACTCGTTAACGGATTCAAGAAATTCAGATCTCGTTGCTTCATATTCCCTGCCGATTGAGCTAAGCATGACGGGGATGTGCGTAACTCCCATTTCTGACAGTTCTTCCACGCGTTCCAAGTATTTATTAGAGTCCCATTCTTTGGATCCGAACCTTCCGGCATCCCAGGGTTCGATGGAAATAGACGGTTTACCTTTTCTTTCATGCCGTTCCCATATTTCTATGAGGTCATTGATCCTTTTTGCTAAAGCAGCCATATCTGTTATTGCCGTTGTTTTAACAAATTTTTCTATTCCTTTAGGTGTGGCCATGGGAATCCATCCTTCACCGAAACGTGCGACTCGCTCTAACGCATTCTTAGAGTTACCACCGACCCATATTGGGGGTGAAGAATGGCTATTTCGTAGAACAGGGGTTGGTAACGAAATGATTTTCTTGGCTTCGAAGTTGTAGCCTTTTGTTGAAACTGGATTCCCAGTCCAAGCTTGTTTCATTATCTCAATATGGCCATCCAATAATTGGCCTCTGTCCTCATAGTCAGCACCGGTTGCTTCAAATTCTTCCTTAAGGTAACCCGCTCCAACTCCGAGAATGAGGCGACCTAGTGAAAGGTTGTCAAGGCTAGCGACCATTTTTGCTGCTAGAAGTGGGTTACGGTATGCGACTATATATAGGTTTGTTAACAGCTTAATTTTTTCTGTTGAAGTTGCTGCAGCTGCCAAGGTAATCATTGGGTCAAGTGTGTGGTGACCGCCAGTGTCTAGAAATGATTTTGGCGGTGCTGGGTGGTCTGTTACGAAAACACCTGAGAATCCAAGCTTCTCAGCTGTGGTAGCCATTTCAGCGATTGCATGGCTTGTTCCAAACTGGTCAATGGATTCAACATGGTCTGTGGGTAAACCTAGGATGTAGCGCATCTTGACCTCATATATTGGGATTCTTTCCAGTACTCTTACTTATGATTTTATTACAAGAATGCACTTTGGAGTTAGGATGCTCCATTTTCGATTTTGATTTTCCGAAAAGCATTCTTCAATACTGGTTTCGCTTTTGGTCTCTTGGATAGAGAAATTATGCTGGATCCCATCCAGTTAGGAAGTTGTCTAGTGGGACTCCGAAGGTTTTTAGAGCCATTGAGACAAGTGTGTATTGGCCGACAGCAAATACTAGGTCCATTAGTTGCTGCTCGCTCCAGAATTCTAGGAGTGAGTCCCACGTTTCTTCAGAGATTTGCTTTTCAGCGTGCAGTTCATCTGTGGCTTTAAGTACAAGCGAATCAAGCAGGTTCCATTCTCCTTGAGGGCCATCTTTGATTCTTTCTATTTCTTCGGTTTCCAATCCAGCATCTGCACCTATGATCTTATGCTGCGCCCACTCGTATTCCGATTTACATAACCACCCGATCCGCAAGATAGCCAGTTCTCTTTCTCGGGGAGGTAGTGTCGACTTAAATAGTACGTGGTTCGAAAAGACTAGCCATCGTTTAGCAAGGTCTGGGTGCTTCGCTAATGTTAGAAAAATATTCCAGGGGCGACCGGCATCTATCATCGGTTGGAGTATTGCCGCAGCATCAGCGTCAAGGTTATTGATGTCAAGTGGAGGTATTTTTGGCTCAGTCACTATTCCTCTCTTTGTGTGGCGCTCTGGGAATATGATCTGAGCAGAAAAACGAAAACGAGGAGTATCCCCAATGCCCCTGCTAGCAATAACCATGGCATACTCGAATCCTGCTTTTCATATAATTCAAAGGCATATCCCCCATCATTCATATCGCCATCCTCTGCAGTAACTACGTATCGGATAACGTATTGTCCCGGTTTAGGAGTTTGAAGGATACTTGCCGTGATCACTGTTGGGGACTCGAATACCGTTTCACCGATTGGGATATCTTGCCCTTCTCTTACGGTAGCCAGAGATATTTTTGCATTTCCATCATCGATTAAGGGTGATTTGAAAACTAATCGAATTTCATCAAGACCTGATAGTACCGCTGCAGGCTGGGGTGTCGAATTTTCTTTATCAACTGTGGTGTGCGCTGCAGCTTGCGAAGAAATACTGAACAAGGCTGCAGTTATAAGGGATAAAGCTAGGGCTAGTTTTCTAAAACTTGTTTTGTGCATTACGTGATCCGATCAGGTGAAATTAGATATTACACCTTTCGCTCTCTGTTGGGTGTTTCGTCAAGTCTAGATTAATCTTTGAGAATGGAATATGTGACAAATCTGATGGATGTAAGCGTTAGACCGGGAGAATGGGCGCTTCAACGAGAGAGTGAAGGGTGGCATGTTCTTTCGGTTGCTGATCATTTTTATACTGACCATCGTGCTTTCCCTCACGTGTGGGTTGCAGCGTCAGCAATGGCATCTGCTACCACAGACGTAACTATCACTACCTCTTTCGTTAATAATCTTTTCCGGTCACCTATTGAAGTTGCTCAAGCAGCATTACTTCTGCAGAAAGTAAGCGAAGGAAGGTTTGAACTTGGGGTTGGAGCAGGATGGGCAGAAGGAGAAATTCTTGACGCAGGAATGGTTTATCCACCTCCGCGAGATAGGGCTGGCATGTATGCAGAAGCTATTCAGATAATTCGTTCTTTAATCACGGAAGGCACTTGCTCTTTTGATGGCGAGTACTACAAAGTTGATACTAAATCCGTGGGTCCTCTGGATCTACCGGCACCAAAATTGATTGGTTCGGTCGGAGGTCCCCGCACCGTGAGGGAAGTAACCCCTCATGTAGACCGAGTCGAGATCAAAGCATCAAGTGCTTCTACGAGAGGAGGAAGACTCGACCTAGATGTCATGGCTGATATCCCAGAAGAACACCTCTCATCAATGATTAAAAGAATTCGTGATATCAACCCGGAGATTCAATTGGGAATGTTTGTATTATGCAACGCAGGAACTGATAGCTTCACCAATGATTTAGAATCAAAAATGGGCGACAATCTTTACGGTCGTTTTTTTGGTAGCCCCGAGAAGGTAGCTGATGGGCTTCTATGGCTAGCTGATCAGGGAATTTCGAGGGCGCAGCTCAGCCCATTTGATGACACTAGCTTAGACCGCTTAGCTCCACTTCTACTCTAGTTGGGATAGGTCCACGCCACAGCCGATGAATGCAGTGAATAAATCTTCCAATAGTTCTGGGGGAACATCGCTGTCTTCTAATCCACCGGATCCGGCAGTAAAGAGATCCACCAGAGTGTCAGAAAGGGATTCGCTCAGACATTCGGCTTGTTCTCGATCGAGGCCTAAATCGTCCACGAAAGTATTGGCGAGTATTTGGGGGCATGCTTCAAGAATGGCAGAAAAGAATTCTGCGCCGAATGCTTCATCGGGGCCTTCTGTTTCAAAGCTTGATGCTACAAATAAGTACCATTGCTCACGGTCAAGTCCACTAGCTATGCATTCTGCATCTTCCATTCGAAGAGGTGCGCCGTCATCATCTTCAGCAGAAGCTTCAACAATGTATGCAGCTAATCCCGATGTGCCAGCGCAGTCAAGCACGGCGTTTGCAAAAGCTTCTTGTAGTTCTTCAGGCAGTTCCGCTGCAGGGATATCAACTGATGTTTCACTAAATCCAAGCTCAAGGAGCTTATCTAATCCAATTTCGCTTATGGATGTTTCAGCGATGCACGTCGCATCATTCACGAATGGGAATTCTGGGTCAGATAGTAGCTCTGCTGTTAGCGCGTCAGCGATTACCTGCTCTCCCGAGCTAAGCCCATCTGAGCTTTCTGCCGATTCAGCTTCATCACTACTTCCACCACATGCTGCTAGAACTAAACATGTAGTTAAAGCTAAACAAATTATTCTTTTCATAACTCCTCCATTAGGGATACTAACAGATGCATGCTTCTAATCTTCCTATAGGCAGGATGGAAGAACTTGCTTTTCTATCAAAGCCAGTGAAGACCATGCCATACCTGGAGGAACTCCACCACACAAGGGTTGAAGTGACAGGCTTTGGTACTCCTTTATGAGCTCGACAGCTTGTTTGGGGGTCACAACTCTATAAGGTCCGTTTTCGCTTCGTAGTTCAGCGACTGAAGAAGCTTGGCTAAGACTCGCAGAATTATTGTTTTTTCCCATCCATGCCCGATACGAAACAGCGTCATGAAGCATATAGGGGCCATATTGTTCCCACCCTTGGTCAAGGTCTTCCGCAACGAAAATTGTCGTGGGGGCTCCTTCGCTAGGTCCCATAGTTAGACCGGGTGGGTTTCCGACACGTTCAGCTTCTTGATCATAGAAGGTAGGCATCTTAGGATCGGTTGTTTGCGGGAAGAACATCATTCCGAGCCTGGCTGCGCGTTCGGCGGCTGCCTTACTCCCACCTCCATAAGCAATAACGGGGCCTCCAATAGTTAATGGTTTTGGTTGAACATGTATTCTTCTCCCCCTCCACTCAAAGGGTTCCCCGCTTAGAGCATGGCGGAGTGCAGCGATTCGTTCTTCAATCTCTTTTCCCCGATACTGTTTGTCAATGCCAAACATTTCATATTCTTCTTCTCGGTAGCCAAGCCCTATCGTGTATCCAACTCTTCCGCCGCTGAGATGATCAAGAACAATAATATCTTCTGCGAGCTTTATCGGGTCGTACATCAAAAGTAGGAGCGCTCCAACATTGAACGTAAGGGTTTTTGTTCTCGATGCGGCAGCAACTGCCATGATCACTGGGGATGGAAGGTACCCATCTGGTGAGGAATGGTGTTCTGAGAATATAGCTGTTATGGCACCGTTGTGCTCTCCCCATTCACACATGTCCAGTGCAGTATCATACAAATCGCCCATAGTCGCTGGGCTGTCGGGTTTTAATCGAAAGTCGAACCGCAAGGTAAACATATGGATTCAGACCTCTAACTTGAGGACCCTAGCTGCGTTCTCCCTTAGGAATTTTGGCCAGACATGATCGCGAAAAGGAACATCGGGAAGTTGTTCAAAAATGGTATCTATATGGATGCCCATCGGAAAATAGCCCGCATAAAGTATTTTGTCAGCACCTCTTGTGTTTGCGTATTTAATAACTGCATCAGGGTAGTACTTAGGGGCAAAAGCAGATGTTGAGTAGTAAAGATTGGGCCATTTCAACATGAGTTTAACTGCTAGGTCTTCCCACGGTTCACAACCATGCCTAGTTACAAACCTCAAATCTGGGAAGTCATACATCACTTCGTCGATCAATTTCACATGTTGTGCCTGATAGGGCACTCGGGGTCCAGGGATTCCTGCGCAGCAGAATATGGGTATATCTAATTCAACGCATGTTGCGTATAGTGCATACATTTTGGGGTCATTTATAGGTACTTGTGGATTCCGTCCGGATGGAAATGCTGATATTGCCCGAATGTACTGTTGCGCGTGGAGTTCTCGAATAGTTTTTATTGACCCCATTACATCGTTTGGATCTGGCTCGTGACATCCTACGAAACGCTCTGGGTATTGCTCTATAGCTTCTCTTGCTCCTGATCGTTCCTGCCCTGGGCCGACTCCTATCATTGCTATCTCAATATTGTGTTTCTCCATATACGGCAGCAAGAGTTCAGCTCCTTGCGGAGGTTCCGGTTCTTCCTCGAAGTTTCGAGCTTGATCGCTCCAAGGAACGTCTTTGAACATGTATTGCGCAGGAAAATTATAAGTTTCTGTTTCCTTATCTTTCATCCCCGTTAGGTTTTGGTAATTCAATTTCGCGTTTTTTCCTGCCCGGGTCCCGATCATGGTTTCAATCACGCGAATATTGTTTGGAAATCCCATTGGACCTCTTTTTATTTGAGCGAATCGTTGATTCTTAGCTGCTATTGTTGTTTTATTTTTCCGACTCTATGGTTCTCAATTTGGGGGCCACCAACCCAACCGCAGAGTTGTGGGTCACATTCTCGCAGTTCTCCTTCTAACCAAGAACCATCTCGCCTAAATGTTCCTTGCAAGTTGCCATCTGTGACTTCAATGTTTCCGTCTTTATTTTTAACGTATAGAGCTTTGGAAAATGGGTGCACTAATCCATGGGACATTACTGATTCTCCTCGCACCATTCGCTGAGTTTGTGATGCAACCATCTCACTTTTGACTCTTGATAGTTGCTAAGTACTACCCCGGTTTTTTGTGTTGTTTCTAAACCGAGCTGCACTTTCCCCATATTGAATACGTCTTGATCGAAGACTTTTCCGAGAGTGTCAAGCTCTGGTGCGTCACTAAAGTTTTCATCATCTGTCAACCAATGCACTGGAGCAGGGTCAGGTTTTTCGCCTTCTTTATATGGGGCTAAGAAGATGCATTCCATAATGGAACTTCGGTGATCGTCACCATTGGGTCTGAATCGATAAACGATTCTGTTAAACGCGCCCCATGGGTGAAAGTTTGGGAATAATGTGTAGTCGATACTGTCCATCATTTCAGCATCCGACATAGAATCAACCCAATCGCCTGCCATTGGTCTCCATCGGTCTCGTGATAAGGCTGCGGCGTGGGCACGCATGGTTGTTCCGACTGGGATAGAAACTGGAAGTTCTTTGTCATAGCTGACATCAAGCATTGAGCGCATTTGGTCCTCTTCTGTCACCTCATAATCAAGCAAAGGACTAGGTGTTCCCCCTGGGCTAATGACTCTTGCGAAATTATCCCATACATCAACCTGTGAATTTGTATCGCCAAGGTAAGCCATGATTTGTGGATGGGTAGCATTCACGTGGAAAGCTTCACAGAAAGCTTCCTGAGCTATTTTCCAGTTTGCGTGAATGACTTTAGCCACATGTGCTTGTTTATATCGGTTTTCAAGGTCCCATACTTGGAAATGGTCATCCATATCACCAATAAAATCTTCAAGTGGTTCAGCGTTTGCATCTGGGTTAATGAAAATAAAACCTGCCCAAATCCCAACCTTCACCTCTGGCAAGTGGAATTGTTCTGCTTCGACATGCGGGAAATCCCATTTTGCCGGAACGTCTTTCAACTCGCCGTCTAGTTCCCATGCGAACCCATGGAAAGGGCAACGAATTTCAGAGCACCTTCCATCGTAATCTTTTAGTTTCCTTCCTCTATGCAAACATGCATTTGGGTAGGCTTTTATTTCATTTTCGCTACTTCTCATGACAATATAACTTCGACCGACGATTTCGTAGACGTAGTAGTCACCTATCTCTGGTATTTCGTCAGAGCGACACGCGTATTGCCATACTCGCGACCAGAGCTTGTCTTTTTCTACTTCATGCCATTCCCGTGTTGTATACCTTGTTACGGGAAACTCATCAGGGCCGAAGCTCATGGTTGATTCCATACGCAACACATCAGGAACAGGGTGGGTATCCTGATCTAGTAGTTCTTGGTAAGTGATTCCTGGTGATCTCTCAGATACATCTCGAACTATCGCCACGTCAGATTCCCCTTCTTTAGACCGGTATGCGAAGTGTACATCAAACTTACTGTTATGAGGAATTTCCTAACCTATGTCTAGATTCACTCTTTGGCTTTAAGAAGATAAGTGTTTGACTCGTATTCTGCTCGTTTCAATGCAAGAATCTACATGAAGATATAAAGGGGAAGTTTATGACTGATGTTAAAGGTTCAATTCTTGGCAATGCCGTCCTCCGTCGCGAAGACCCGACTTTGCTTACTGGCGAAGATAAATATTTCGATGATATGGAAATTGATGGTTTAGGCTTTGTCTATTTTGCCCGGTCGCCTATTGCGCATGCCAATATTCTTTCTATTGACACATCTGAAGCTAAAGAGGTTGAGGGCGTTGTTGGGGTATGGACTGCTGATGAACTAGAACTTTCGCCATATTTAGCCTTTCCGCTTTTCCCACCCCACTTTGCCCGCCCTCCATTAGCGAAAGAAAAAGTTCGCCTTGTCGGAGATATTATTGCTGTTGTTGTTGCTGATTCGTTCGCCGCGGCTGCCGATGCTGCGTCTCTCATCTGGATGGATTATGATCCGCTACCTGCAGTCACTGATCCTGAGAAAGCTCTTGAAGACGATGCTCCCGTTCTCTTTGATGAGAATGGCTCAAATTTGTGCTTTGAGACCGGTATTGGCCTTGAGGATGGCGATCCGAATGAGGGAGCTGACCATATCACGAAAGTCCGAATTGTAAGCCAACGGTTAGCTGGAGTTCCATTGGAGTCAAATGGGATCATTGCAATACCTAAGGAAGGCGGCTCTCTAACGGCTTGGATTCCGAGCCAGAACCCGATAGCTGTTCGAGAAGCTTTAGCCGCTCAGTTAGGCATGGAACAAGCCGATCTTCGTGTTGCAGCACCGACTGTTGGTGGGGGGTTTGGCCCTAAAGGTGGTGTATATGTTGAACACGTAATTACTGCTGAACTTGCAAGGCAGCTTGATAGGCCTTTGAAATGGACTGAATTACGTAGTGAAAATATGCTCTCTCTAGCTCAGGGGCGTGGCATGACGATGTATGGGGAAATGGGGTTTAGCTCTGATGGTAAGATAGTTGGTTTAGATGCAAAAGTTATTGCAGATGCTGGAGCTTATCCAGCCATTGGTGGCTTTTTGACCTTCTTTACTCAAACTATGATTCAGGGAGTTTACGATATTCCAAAGATTCGTTACCATGCTCAAAGTGCGGCAACGAATACAACGCATACTGCTGCATATCGGGGTGCTGGACGTCCAGAAGCGACACAATTACTTGAGCGATTGATTGATGTTGCGGCAGATGAACTAGGGATTGACCCTGCTCAGATTCGTTTAAAGAATTTTATTTCAGAGGACGCTTTTCCTATGACGACGTTGGGTGGAGCCAACTATGATTCGGGCGATTACGCCCTTGCTTTGAACAAGGCTCTCGAAGAATCCGACTACGATGCGTTATTGTCTGATCAGCGGAAGCGCAGAGAAGCCGGTGACGCGAAGCAGTTAGGGGTAGGAATTTCAGCATATGTTGAGGTCACCGCACCTGCTGGGTTACATAGCGAATACGGTGCTGTAGAAGTTCATGATGATGGAAGCGTAACTGCAAGAGTTGGAACGAGCGCTCACGGCCAAGGCCATATCACAGCATTTTCTATGATCATTTCTGATCTTTTGGGCGTGGAAATGGACAAAATTACCATTTTGCAATCCGATACAGATGAAATTCCAAGAGGTCAGGGGACAATGGGGTCAAGATCGCTACAGACAGCTGGCTCGGCTGTTCATGTTGCTAGCGAAACTGTTCTTGAGAAAGCTAAAGAGTTAGCATCTCATCTTCTAGAAGCAAGCCCTGACGATATTGTCACAGGCGAAGAAGGGCTTCATGTCGTTGGTGTTCCTTCTAATTCTTTAAGTTGGAGTGAATTAGCTCAAGCATCCAACGATGCGAGTCAACGACCAGATGGAATGGAACCAGGGCTAGCTCATGAATTGGACTTTGACGGAACGGATTCTACGTTTCCCTTTGGAGCCCATGTCGCCGTTGTTGAAGTTGATATTGAAACGGGTGCTGTTGAGCTAATCCGGCATGTTGCTGTCGATGATTGTGGTCGTATTCTTAACCCGATGCTTGTTACAGGCCAGCAACATGGTGGCATTGCTCAAGGAGCTGCTCAGGCATTATATGAAGGAGTTTTCTATGATGAAGAAGGAAACCCGATTACTGGAAACTTAATGGACTATGCCATTCCCTCAGCTGCTGAGCTTCCTTCATTTGAAACGTACAATACTGAAACTCCGAGCCCTCGGAATCCTTTAGGGGCTAAAGGTATTGGTGAGTCAGGCACTATTGGCTCAACACCTGCTATTCAGAATGCTGTTATTGATGCTGTCGCCCACTTGGGTGTTAAGCATATCGATATGCCTTTAACTTCAGTAAATGTTTGGAATGCGATTTGTAAGAGCCAGGATAATTAGTGATTGATCCCCAGGAATTATCTCATCGTGCAGAAATAGTTGATGGCCTTCTCTCCTACACTCGCGGCATTGACCGATTGGATAAAGAAAGCGTTATTTCGGCCTTCCATCCGGGCGCTACATTAAATAACTATGGTCCCGAACCTATGTCAATAGAAGAGTTTGTTGAATACGCATTACCTTCATTGCAGAAGAGATATGCAGCGACTCAACACAGGGTTTCTAATATTCGAGTAGAAATTTCACAAGATAGAGCTCTAGTTGAATCCTATGTCTTGGCATACCATATTGAGTCAGGTGAAGGTCCTACGCGTCTACATACCTTTAATGGAAGATATATTGACACGTTCACTTTGTTAGATGGGCATTGGAAAATAAACGAGCGATCACTGCGAAATGACTGGTCAAAAGTTGAGAACATTGATGAAGAGATGGCAGGCGCGTCAGTTTGGGTTATGAGCGACCGGAATGACGACGACCCTATTTATCAATTTTGAAACTGATTGCTCAGAACTGAGCAAGTCCGCCTTTCAGAATTGGGAACTGGCGGTTCTGGTCACTTGCTGCTTCTCGGGTTTCAGGTTCTCCGGCATTGGGATCGCCCTTCAGTAAAAAAGATCCTTCAGGAGCGTATTGAAGAATATATGCTTTTCTTGTTTCGTTTGTTGTGTTAGTACCCGTCATATGTGGGGTAAGTGACGAGAAAATAACGATGCTTCCTGCTTTCGCTTCTACTGGTATCGCTTCTTGGTGTTTTTCAAAACACTCGTAACCGAGTGGCTCTACATATTCATGCGCGAGAGTTCCGTTAAGGTGTACTTTAGGAACAATCCAAGGGCACCCATTACGTTGATCAACGTCGACTAATGGAACCCAACAGGTTAGATATTGTTGAGGTTCCACAAAACCGTACCCGTTATCTTGATGCCATGGGAATCGTCTTGGTTTTTGCGTTTGCTTATATACGATTTGGTCCCAGTAGAGGCGCACGTCAGGTCCGATGAGGTCATAAGCGATGCTAGTAAAGGGCTCTGATGAAAGAAATGATTTAGCTTCAGGGAACCTTATCGAAGGGTGAATTCCAAATAAAATGGCGCCAGATTCTGCAATGGAAAGTCTCTCATCTTCCATTGACTGGAGAAAACCTTCAGTCTCTCTCGCAAGCTGGTCTAGCGTTAAAACTAAAGAATCAATTTTCTCCTTTGGAATCACGTTATCTAATAGGAGGAAACCTTCGGTGTTGTATTGATCTATCTGTTGTTGGGTCAAGAAACCACTCCGCGGGGCAGCATTCTCCCATGAAAATTTAGTATTCCAAGGATGCAGTAATGTTTCCATTAACCCGCTGGTTGGAGTGGTTCATAGCTGGGTATTTCTTGCCCTGGAGGAGGCTCATCGTATTGATCAACTGATGTAGCCGCATTGAAGAGTTCAATTGATTCGGTTGGGAATTCTCCCCATAGGTATCGTTTACCGTCATCAGCATATTGGTGCATTCCAATTCCTACAGCATCAGTTTCGTCTCGACCCTCTGCTTCAGTGTCCCACCAGAATACGGTTACTTCGTCATTTCCAAAGAAATCGTATTCAAGTTCAGCAGGCCATCTTCCCTTTTCTCCCCAAGAAAATGACGACGACGTGGTACGTCTCGCCGTTGGATCAGCGCGATTGAGTCCTTCACGCCAGTTCTCGTAGGTCAAATTGGGCCCTATCCCTTGGATGATTGGATAGAAAGTCGCTGGCCAAGGATCAATAACTCCAAGTGAATCATCGGCTGGGGCTGGTTCCCCGAAGAACCAGCGATAACGGAATGGAGCGCCTGCTTGTAGCGGGTCAACTCCGACGCCTAGCGTGGTTATTCCGAATGCGTTCCCCCATTGTTCTTGATCGTATGTTCTTGCAAACGCAGTTGTATCAGCTAAGACACTTCCGATATGCACCCATTCAGGGAAATAACCTTGAGCAGTTGCCTCTCTCGTAAAATCTCTCATCGCAATTGGGTCTGAGCTGAAAAGTACGCTTGTGACTCCTGCTGCTTTAAATTTTGCAATAGCTGATGCTGCGCTTTCTTGAAGTGTCGCTGGGTCAAGTGCGTAGGCTACAGTTTCAACAATATCAACGCCGTTTCCCGCGAGTTGGTCTTCAAAATCTTCATTGTTCTCAACCGATGCTTCGCCGCTTTCTATATACAGACGACCGAATACTCTCTCTTGATCTTGGTAACTTGTATCACCTGCATATTGCGCGTTGCGTCCAGCTAGTTGTTTGGTGACGTATTCGACTCCCATGAGCGTGTTTTGTTCGCCGCTCATAGAGAAAGTCCAGCTGAGCGGGTCAACTTCTCTGTAGAAATCAATCTGTTGGCTCGGGCCACAGGCGAGACATGCTATTCCTCGAGATACGAGTTCATCCTCGAATGCATTTGTTAGATTTGGGCCATTCCAGACCATGAAAGGATCATATTCTTCAGCTATTTTGACAGCATCTGCTCGTGCTGAGATAGGGTCTGCGACATTTCCTGTTCCTTCATAAAAGATCAGGTTAACTTTTCGTCCATACGTTTCATAATAGGTTTCGTAATATTGAAGGAGCCCCCGCAAACTTGCTTCAGCATCAGCGTTCGTATCGTCATTTGCTATGGGGCCAGTGATGTAGTTCAGTATGAAGTCATTTTCTTGCCATCGCCAATAAACAATTGTTATAGAGTCTTCGGTTACTCCGCGAGCAGTTGCTCCTCCATTGTCACCAGAAAAGGGAGCGAAACATTCAGGAGCTCCAACAACGGGTAGCTTTAACAATCCAGTCTCAACATCGCATCGTTCACCCCAGTCAATATCTGTGAGACATCGGGTTTGTGCCTCGGAGAAAAACATTACTCCGGGGAAGAGGTCATCCCTTGCCTCACCGGCTGTTGGGCAATCCTCTGCCACTTCGAGGTCCTGAGATGGTGCAGGGGTTTCCTCTTCATTCGAAGAGCTTTCTGCTTCTTCGGCCGCTGGCTGAGAAGAGCTAGATCCCTCTGACTGGCTTGAAGCTGAGTTAGTTGAATCGCTACTGCCGCCACAACTTGTTGCTAGCAGCGCAATTGTTGCTGACGCTGCAATAAACATGGATAGTTTTCGTAGCGGTTTTTTCCCTCGCGTATTGATTCTTTTCAATTTCATATCTTGCCCCCGAAAGATTTTATTGATTTGAACATTAGTGCATTTTTTTTATGTTGGGAATTAGAGTATCCCGCTTCTTTGAATTGTTTCTTTTGAAGACCCCAGATAAGAAGAGATAACTGTGGGGTTTGCTAGAACCTTGTCAGGTTCCCCTTGGGCTATGACCGTTCCCTGATTGAGAGCTATAAACGTGTCGGATAAGTCCGAAAGTAGAGCTATGTCATGTTCAATAACTACCAGGGCGGCGTTCATTTCATTCCTTATTCTTTTAAGGACAGGAGATAGTTGTTCCGCTTCTTTTTGCGCGATTCCACTGGAGGGTTCATCAAGAAGGACGACTGCTGGTTTGTGCGCTATGACACATGCTAAGTCAACCATGCGCCTCGTTCCAGTAGATAGTTCGGAGATGAACTTATTCTCATATGCTCCCAATCCCATTAGCTCTATAAGGTCACTTACTTGTTTTCGTATTTCCTTTTCGCTTCGAGTTACGTGAGGAAGGTGTAGCGCTCCTGAGATCGGGTTCTTTGCTAATGTGAATCGTTCTAATCCAACAGCGATTGTTTCTGCCACAGTTAGGGAAGGAAACAAGCGCGCGTCTTGGAAGGATCGACCTAACCCTAATTTTGACCGTTCTGCCGGACTTTTACTTGTGATGTCCTGACCCAGTAGCTTTACGGACCCTCCTTGTAGTGGCACAAAACCGCTGAGAAGATCGAAGAGGGTTGTTTTTCCTGCTCCATTCGGACCCATTATTCCGGTAATCTCGTTTTTCTCTACATTAAAAGTCACGGAACTAACTGCTAGAATTCCTCCGAAACTTCGAGTAACATTTTCTATTTCTAGAATAGGTGCACTGCCCTCTGTAGATGACTTGAGGTCGTGATCAGCTACCGGAATTGCGGTGTTGCTAAGGAATACAGAGCGGAGAAGGTCAGGTCGACTCAGGAGGTCTTTGGTTGACCCGTTAAATCGTATTTGTCCTTTTTCCATAAAGTAAGCTCTATCTGCAATTGTTAGGGCTAGGTTTACAGATTGCTCCACAATAATGATGGCTGTTCCCTGGTCTGCAATTTGTTGAATGACCGGCAGTATACGTTCAACTACTGCTGGTGCCAGACCAAGAGATAGTTCATCGATTAGAAGCACTTTGGGCTTACTGTGCAGTGCCATAGCGAGGCCAAGCATTTGTTGTTGCCCCCCTGAGAGATTTGCTGCGGGCTCATTCAGTCGTTCTGCTATCTCAGGAAATATCTCTAAAGGATTCTGAGTTGCCCCATTAGGAGGTTTTTCTTTCGAGTTATTGAGCCATTGAGAAGCTGCAATATTTTCTTTCACGCTTAGGTTTGGAAAGATTGCGTGACCGCCAGGTAATTGAGAGATACCCAAAGCTGCGATCTCATTTGGTGGGGCATGCGTTATATCGCGACCATCTAGAACTATCGCACCTCGGTCTGCTTCGGTGACTCCCGATATTGCTTTAAGTAATGTTGATTTCCCTGCACCGTTTGTTCCCAATAGTGCGACGATTTCTCCTTCTGCGACGTCGATATCAATGCCGAAGAGTACTTGAACTTTGTCATAACTGACTTGCACATTTCTTGTGAGTAGTAGCTTTGCTTCTCCTTTTTTTCTCGCCATTGCAGCTTCACTTCTAGCTCGCGCTGAGGAACGTACCTGTTCAATATCATTCACTATTCCCTTTGCTGCCGAACCCATTATGAGCGCCCCTATGAAGAGGATTGGGGTCATCAGAAGCATTCCTTGACGTATTCCCCAGTTATCACCGACCCAACCGACTAATGGCAATGCGAAAAGGCCAGGTAATGCCCATAGAGACCCCATACTGAATCCCATAGATCGTGCGCGTGGCGGTATGGCTAACGAGAGAGCCGCTAAAAGTCCCGGTCCTACGATAGCTACAGAGAAGCTAATTAAAGCGCTGAATGATATTGCCATCCATACTCTTGGCGATAACGCCAGTCCCGCTGCCATTATTGAAGTAAGGGTTGTGCTGAACGCTAAAAACTTGATTATTAAACCCGGGTCCTTAGCTACAAGCTTTAGACCTACTGAAGCCCCAACAGCTAATCCTCCCAACTGCGCAGGTTCCACTGCTGCAGCTATAATTCCGCGAGCTCGTTCATCAAGATTAAAAACCTCATCATAGAATAATGAGCTTAAAGTTGAGTATCCCACAACTGCTACGGCAACGAACGGGAGTGACGCGAAAAGCCGACGTAACGTGTCAACTTTCCAACATAGACGCCAGGCTTCAGTCATAGACGGAGGCTCTTCTGCTAACTCCGCAACATCTTTGTCTGCTCCTGCGGCTTCTCTTTCGAATCTGCCACGAATTGGTTCTTGTAGGCGGAACGCAAGGAATGCAAGAATAAATGTGGGTATTGCGAAGACCAAAAAAGGGACTCTCCAACTAAAGGCATACCCAAGCGTTCCCGCTAATAATGCTCCAAGAATTATTCCTACTGAATTGCCTGCTCTGTGGAATGAGAAGACTGCTGGTCGCTGGTTTGGTTCGTACCAGTCAGCGAGAAGCGAGTTGTGCGTTGGATCTATTACTCCTTTTCCGATGGCTGACCCTGATCGCATGAACGCCAAAAATACAATCGTGGTTGCAAGGCCTGTCATGAACGAAAAGGTTGCCCAAGCTAATGCCCCGATGATAGCGAGGTGGACGCGATTCATTCTGTCAGCAAGCCCTGCGATCGGTACCTGAAGGGCAAGCGAGAACGCTAAAACAACTGCTACTAAGGTCAGGAGTCCTTGAAATCCAAGTCCAAATTCTTCTCTAATCTCGGGTGTTAGGATCGCAAATGCTGTTCGATCCAGTTCATCTACTGCGTTTAAACCAAAAAGAATGAAAAGCGGATATGCAGGACCATCTCCAACTATTCGTGAGAATTTAGCTTTCATCTAATTCTCCTTGCGTTTGGGAGTCCGGAAGAAGGTCATCAGCCACGAGACTGGGAACATCTATACCTTTCTTAATCGCAAATTGTTTCAATGACCAGTCTCTGAATCTATAGATGAAGGAACTAATTCCTCCTGGAGCGATGAGAAGCACTGTTAAGATCCCAAAGCCTGTGGCGAAGATGCTCCAATCCCCACGCAACCACCAGACCGTCCCAAATAAGAAGAGCGATCCGATCATTGCCCCAAGCGATGATCCGATTCCCCCAACAATGGCTGCTATGAAGACTCGTATTGAGGATCCAAGCCCAGACACGTTTGATGTTGGGACGAATGCTTGTTGATGAACCACATGTAATGCCCCAGCGCAACCTGCGAGAAATCCAGCTATTCCAAATGCCATGAGTTTGGCGCGTATGACAGATACTCCAAACGCGGCTACGCCTTGCTCGTTGTCTCGCAAAGCAAGTAGCACGCGCCCTGTTCGGCTTTGGCGTAATCCTTGGACAGCTATAAGCGCAAGGATTAATGCGATGGCGGTAACGAAATAGATTCCTCGTGTTGATGTGTAATCAATATTCCCGAATATTGGTAGGCGCTCAATTCTGTCTGAGTAAGACGGGACCCAGTCGAAAAACCGTGTATTTAGGAAGTAACTTACCATGGCGAGCTCAAAGGCAAATGTGGTGACAGCTAGATAAAGTCCCCGAATCCGTAATGCAGGAAGGCCGACAATGATTGCTAATAATGTTCCAAAAGTCCCAGCAGTGAGAATCGCTACAAGTAGGTCCCCGTTCCAGTCAACGATTAATTTCCCAGCGATAGCTGACCCAGTAAAAAAGAATGCCATTTGCCCAAGTGAAATCTGCCCACCCCAACCTGTCAGAACAACTAGTGACAACATGACTATTGCATACACGCATAGTGACGAAATCCTGAGTGTGTTTACTGTCCCGAACCAATATGGGACTAGAAAAAGGAATCCCAACCCGAGAAACATCAAAGTATATTTACTGATTCGAATTTCGATACGCGTTCTGAGTTCTGGAGGTATGGGTCGCGTTTCTCCCATTGACAAAGCGTCCCGTAGCTTCTCAAATCGTGAGTAAGTCTGGGGTCTTGCTGTGAGCGCTATCAGTATCACAGCTGCACACATAGCAGCCATAAGAGCTTTACCTTGCATCGGGCTATCTGTGTTCCAAAGAATGCCTTGCTGAAGAATTCCAAGCGTCACTGAGGTTGCAAGAACAGTCCTTAGGTCTGTGAGTTTACCAGCGACTGCAGCTGTAAGCGCACGCAGGAAAAAGAGGACCCCTAGTTGCCCTCCAACTGGGAGTCCTATGATGCTTGAACGAAAGAAGAGAGCTAGGAAAGCAAGTAGCGCTGCGAGCGCCCATACGCAGCTCTGTATTCGCCTCACTGGTATTCCTAGCATTCCTGCTCTGTCGAAGTCCTCCGCAACAGCTCGAATTCCGACCCCGATCTTGGTTCGTTGCAGGAAGAAACCTACAGCGAGGAGGATCAACGGTACAGCGACGAGGACTATAAGGTGATTATCGTTAAAGCGGAATTTGGCGAAATCAAACGTGATATTCAAGGGGGAATCAATACGTTGGCTTGTGATTCCACTGCCCCACCATTCAGGCATAAGTAATGCAAACATGATGAGGACTTGCGCTAATCCTATGGTTGCTACGGTGAGTACGAGTCTGGGGCTTCGTGTGAATCTTCGAATGACAAGAAATTCTGAAGATATGCCAAGGATTATCGCAGCTAATATTCCTAGAAGGAGGGCGACTAGGTAAGGGAAGCCTGATTCGACAATGAGCATGACGCTTAAGATTGTAGGGAGGAGTCCTAATTCGCCTTGCGCAAAATTGAGCACGCGATTAGAGCGGTATATCAGGACGATTCCTAAGGCGACGAGGCTTGTTAGTAAGCCAAGAATGATGCCTTGGAGAACGGCACCAAGTGGCGTTCTCCAAAATATTTGTTGTACGAGAAGAATGAGTGCAGGTGGGAGCACCCATGAAACTGATTCGTATGATATTTGTTTCTTATCGTCTCTTTGCTTCACTTTCCCCCTCTCTGTTTTGCTTCCCTTTGTCGGGCTCTGGCCCTCTTTGGCTTTTAATGCCCGTTTCTGTTGTTGAGATAACTCTGTGCTGCCGATCTGGCCGTATTGTCTTTGTTAGCTACTGTGATGAACATTTCCCCTACCCACTCATTTTTGGTTGATGCAAGGTCGTCGGTAGCGGCTCTGACCTGATTTTTTGTTGTTTCAACGACTGTTTGAGGACGTTGTCTGATTGCTTCAGCCATATGTAATGTTTCGCTTAGAAGGTCAGCATGTTTTACTACCCGATTGATGAAGCCAAGACTCTTTGCTTCTTCGGCGTGAAATGGTCTGCATGTCATAACTAATTCTTTCGTCATTGCTGGACCGATTTCACGGACTAGTCGCGGTATTCCGCCCCACGCTAGAGGAATTCCCAGGTCTACTTCTGGTATGGAAAAGATCGTGTTTTCTGAGGCTATTCGTAGGTCGCACGCGCTTGCAAGGACGACACCACCGCCTATGCAGTGTCCGTGAAGTGAAGCGATTGTTATTGGCTTCATGCGGTCGACTGCTTCAGCCATTTCTCTGCCAAGAGTTGCGCCATTTTCTCCTGTCATCTCTGGATTGCTGAATTCTCTAAGGTCGAACCCTGCCGTGAAAGCGCGGCCGTTTCCTGAAATGATTACAACGTTTGCATTTTCTTTGTTAAACCATGTGGTCGCATCAATAATGTCTTGCAATGTGTTTGTGCCAAGTGGGTTTAATTTATCGGGCTGGTTGAGAGTAAGCCGTCCTATTCCATGCTCAATTGTGGCTGTGATTGTTTCATATGCCATGCGCCTATGTTGTCATAGTCCTTGTTCTAGCACCACATGAGATTGATCTTTATGGACCAATTTTTCGCCCATTTGCTGGTCGATCAAAGGAGCCTCTCCGGTAGGTGCTCGTTTGCATTCGCATAGGTACTGCATCTATAACTTGGGTTCCGTTGTGGACGCAGACCCGTTCGATGATTTTCCAATCATCTTCCCTCTTTTCGTATTTATCCAAGTACCTACCGAACCAGGTATCCACAGTGTTTGTTGCTTCCCTGCAGAGATGAGAGATGTTGTATACCTCGCCTACAGCGTGTATTCCGTCATCGTCTAATTCAATTAAGTGGTTATAAATAGAGTGCATTGTCCACTTCCACCGGAGATGTGCTTTCATGCAGTAGTCAACAAATTCATGAGCGTTCCCGACGAAGTTACCGTGGTCATCTGTGGCTTCAGGCCAGTACGCTGATTTCATGACATCTGGGTCAAGTCGGTCCACTCCGTAGCTATATCGCATTGCTGCTTCTCGTATCTTTTCCTTATCTGATAGCTGTTCTAACGTATAAGCCATTTCCTCTCCTTGTTTCTCTTAACAGTCTTCACTAGTTTTTGTTTGCTTTAAAGATGAGTTAGATAAATTCTTTGTCTAAAGTCTCTATGAGGGGAAACATGTTACGTATTACTGTTTTTGTTAGTTGCTTGTGTTGTGCGCTGTCTTTTGCGTGTAGTTCCAGCGAAACATCTTCAACCAATGAGATAACGGAAGGTGAGATATCGGTAGTTGATGAAGAGCCGGTTGAGGAAACTAAACAAGAATCTAAGGATAAACCGGATGAAACACCGACTGCAGTTCCAGTGAATCCGGAACTTGAAGATCAAACTCCAGAGCCTTCAGGAATTATTAGGTCAGCATCTGAGATTATTGATGCCACAGGTTTAGGCGGGGGCACTCTCCCCCCTCTTGGAGCTGCTCCACTTCCTGCAGGGTTCAATGAGGTTGAGTTACTGATTGCTGGCGAAGCAACGTCGTACATGCCGAGTATCGCTCCAACTTCTGATGGGGTTTGGGTTTTTGAGGAGAACTCACAGGAACCATACAAGATCAGAGCTATAGTTCGCTTTCCGCCCGCTGATTCTTTTAGTGGCGTGGTCGTTTCTGAATGGATGAATGTCACAGCCGGTGTTGATAACAGTGTTGATTGGGCATTCCTTTCAGAAGAAATGGGGCGTGAGGGGCATGCTTTTGTTGGCGTTTCTGCTCAGCTTGTGGGCATTATGGGCAGAGATACGGGCCGCATTCCGGGCGGCTTAATCGATACAAGAGGGTTACCGACTCGTGATCCGATTAGGTATGGGGACCTTACTCACCCCGGCGATGCATATTCCTTTGATATCTTTACCCAAGCGTCACTTGCAGCACGCCAATGGCTTAATGACTTCTATGGCATGGAAGCTAAGAGGTTAATTGCTATGGGGCAGTCGCAATCAGCCGGGTATTTAACCTCATATATAAATGCCGTAGACCCTATCGTTAATGTATTTGATGGCTATCTGATACATGGCCGTGGTGATGGTGCGCCAAGCCCGTCAATGGATGAAAGATTGTCAGCAGTTCTAATTAGGGAAGATGTTGATGTACCTGTGCTTATCTTTGAGACAGAAACAGATCTAAACGTACTGCAATACGCCAACGCTCGTCAGAGAGACGCTGAAAATATTCGGACGTGGGAAGTAGCTGGTGCTGCACACTCTGATACATATTCTTTGGCATATCCCAATGGCTTACCTCGTCAAGCAAGCCTCGGAGCTGTCATCGGATGTGAAAATTTAATTAATGATGGCCCACAACATGAAACGCTGCAAGCTGCGTTCCATCGTCTGAATGACTGGATCGCGACTGGAAATGCACCTAACTCTTCTCCAAGGATTGAGCTCGAAGATAGCGATGAACTCATTATTGCGAGGGATGATATGGGGATAGCAATCGGTGGTCTTCGAACTCCCCCAGTGACAGTTCCTCTTCGTATCTTATCCGGTGATCCAGTTGCAACCGAAGGCTTTTGTTTCCTTTTCGGAGACACAACTGAATTAAGTCCTGAGACTTTGAAGAATATGTATGGCTCTCTTGATTCGTATGTCCAGCAACTCGACGAAGCTGCTGCGGAAAGCGTTTCAGGCGGGTGGCTTCTACAAGCCGATGCGGACATTATGATTGAGGAAGAAACACAGCGGGCGGTATCGTTGGGATTAACTAATTAGATCTCCCTTGAAAGGCTCGGCAGTGCCATTCACATTTGCGAATATCAACGACCGAAGCGCCCTCATACAAGGCGAAGCCTTTTTTGACCTTGCTACCATTACCAACGGCGCTGTTTCTGCTGACGCTATGGAAGCCATTCTCAACAGTGACCTACTGCATCATTACGCTGCGCAGTTAGGTGATTATGAGCCTTCAGGCATTATTGCAGAAGCGAATGTATGTGCGCCTATCCCCCGCCCTCGGAATTCTTTTGGCGTTGGCCTCAATTATCAACTTCATGTCGAAGAAGCTGCGTCAAAGACCCCTAACACGCCAATGGTGTTCACAAAATTCCCGTCCTGTATCAGTGGCCCAACCGATGATGTGATCATGCGCAGTGACGAATGCGATTATGAAGGAGAACTGCTGGTGGTAATTGGTAAAGGCGGCAAAGATATCTCAAAGGAAGAAGCTTGGTCTTATGTTATAGGGTTGAGCGTTGGGCAAGATTTCTCGGATCGCGGGGTGCAATACAAGGACCAGCCAGCCCAGTTCAATCTGGGGAAATCATTCGATACATTTGGCCCAACTGGACCGTACCTCGTATCCACCGATTCCTTCACTGACCCCGGGGATCTCGAAATAAAGACAACCGTAAATGGTGAGGTTCGTCAAAACGACCGGACATCAAACATGATCTTTGATGTCCCGACACTAATCTCATACATTTCATCTATTTCTTCGCTTGCAGTGGGTGACATTATTTTCAGTGGAACTCCTGAAGGCGTTGGATTCAGAAACGGGTCCTTTCTGAAAGACGGAGACATTGTTGAAACAACGATAGAAGGTATCGGGACAATGAGGAATAGGTGTCTACGAGGAACCGACTACTCTTCAACACCTACATGAATCCAAACATGCTCTAAGATAAGAAGAGAGGTGGTATGGCTATACAAATCGGCTGGTTGAAAACCATAGGCAAGAAATTTGTTGCGTTGAAGAATAACCTTGAGTTGCGTGCCGAAGAACGTGAAGAGAAAAACTTTTCAAGTATGGACGACAATCCGTTCCTGATACAAAACCGCAACAAACGCTTTTCCACCTACCGTTCTGAACTAATCCATGGAGTCATGCTCAGACCCCTCGACAAGTTTTTAGGAAAAGAAGCCACTGGTGAAGGAAGCGAACAGGGTCTCTTAGGTGGGTTATGGCATTTCAAAGACGACGAGGTTGAAACTCAAGAAGACGCTGAGAAACAAGATGAGGATGACACCAATGAGCAAACTTGAAATAACGATCGAGTACTGCATTCCTTGAGATTACTCAAGTGACGCGGTGCGCGTCGCACACGAAATTATGAGCGAATACCAACACCAAATGGTTTCGCTCACGCTCCTCCCTGGAGTTAAAGGTATTTTTGATGTCAAAATCAACGGAACCCTCATTTACTCAAAGCACGCAATGGGACGGTTCCCTGAACCCGGAGAAGTACGCTCCGAACTTCAGAAAACCATCACCTAACGAACTAACGAATTAGAAATCAAAGCTTGATGCTTTATTGTGCTGCGACGACTCCCTGGCCGCACATTACCTGAACACTAAAGCTCAAATTCTCCATGTGAGGCATCATAAAGCGGTCACCAATTGCTAATTGCCAATCAACCATTATGGAACCGACGTTAGTCGTGACACCGCTGGTTGTTTGGGTGAATGAGTTATTACCAACAGACCCCGACAGTGAACAAACGCTGTGATCAGCAACACCAACCACTTCAAAATAGCAAAAGTTCTCATCGCACATCTGAGACGTTTCTAGACCGACTGCGGAGTAACTGTATTGAGATACTAATTGACTCACGGAGCAACATTGATGCATAGAGGTTGTGCCACTTAAGGATCCTGACTGGGTCACTCCGAGTTCAGCGCATTGCCATGAGTTGCTCAACGTGGCGACGAATTCTTCATCATTGCAGGTTAACCCTGCGAGCGCTCCATCAGATCCTGATGCACCGGCCGGACCGGCCGCACCGGTCGCACCGGTTGAGCCAGCTGGCCCTTGTGGTCCTTCAGGTCCTTGCTCACCGGCTGCTCCTTGCTCACCGGCAGGTCCAGCGGGTCCTGCTGGTCCGACTGGTCCTTGAGGCCCGGCAGGCAGGCTTGCAAGTTCTACTTCAAGAGCCGCAATGCGCTCCTCAAGATCAGAAATGTCTGACTGCAATGTGAGCTCTACCGTATCAGTCTCAGATTCTTGACTTACAGGTTGATCTGCTTGTGACTCGTTTCCGCTATCACTGCTACACGCAATGAACGCAAACACACTAAGGGAAAGCATAGAGAACGCTAACTTTTTCATTTTTACCTTTCACGGTTCCCCTATGGGAAGTCTGAACTCTTTTATACCTAAATGGCAAGCTGTCAAAATAGAAGGTATTGACAATTAATCATGTGTTAACAGAATGTAAACAAGTAAAGCTCAAGTGGAAGCTATTTGTTTTGTTGATTATGTTTTGACTTGACGTCAACAAAGGAGAAGATATGCCTCATTACATGATCAAAGGCTCATACAACGCTGAAGGAGCGAAAGCTCTTATGGCTGAAGGCGGCACCGCTCGCCTTGAACAGGCCAAAGCGTTGATTGAGTCTCTCGGGGGAACCCTTGAGTCAATGTACTTTGTTTGGGGGACTGACGATATCGTCGGCTTCTGCGAAATGCCTGATGATGCAACTGCAGCAGCAGCAACCATGGCTGTATCTTCATCCGGAACCGTATCAGTTAGCATCACGCCTCTACTCACACCAGGGGATATTGATGCTGCAGCGGAGAAGGTAAAAGGAGCAGCGTATCGGGCACCGGGAAGCTAATCCGCACAAAGTATAAAATAAAAATTGAGGGAAGGCGTTACGCAGCTTCCCTCAATTTTTTTCACCCCCTATTCAGCCGAGCTTTTCTTTCATCACACTCCTTGCTCCCTCATCGTCCAATACTGGAGTAACTGTCGCTGAGATCATTGGCGCCCAATTCATAACCCATGAGTAAACAGCCTCGACGCTGGCGCTTTCAACAACAGCGGTTCCAGTTCCGGCTGCTAAATCATGCCATCGACCGATCATTTTCACATCCAACCCGAGATCAGCAGCATCATCCTCTTCGGACATTTGACTAAATGCGGCAAATGCATCCATTTTTGTTTCGGGATAGAGCTCCCATGACACCATAACTAACATTCAAACTCCTTCTTTGTTTCTGTTTGTAACGTACAGGATGTTTGTTTCTAGTTCATTTCAGGAAAGTTAATTGATGCAAAACCCTGAATCTATACTGAGGAACGCTATTGTTTCCCTTATAGGAGGCTTCTATGATTTTTCATGTTTACCATTTCCACAATGAGCTTACATGTCCTATTAACGACACAGATTTGTTTCTGAGTTCCTTTGGATCCGTCGTTGACTCTCTTGAGGCGAACAATGTTGAAGTTATCGGTGCGTGGATTGATGGGCCTGGGCACAAGTCATTTTATATTATTGACGCTGACTCAGCAGATGATATCCACAATGGACTTCACCCGATTATTGCGAGAGGCACTGCAGTCATAACCCCTGTTGCAGACCTTCAGGAACGTTCTAGAGAGGTAGCAGAAGGCCAGTAAACATGTCACCGTCAGTTACTTCTGCGACG